>Ga0228711_1006257_pt1 | contig 17783 bp, 9 predicted proteins | sample MedpolnodulmetaG_2_FD_177996 | JGI IMG/M metagenome (GOLD analysis project Ga0228711, IMG submission 177996) | Root nodule microbial communities from Medicago polymorpha collected in Santa Monica, California, United States - brown nodules | ecosystem: Host-associated > Plants > Roots > Nodule...
TTCACTCAAGTCACTTTCAAAAAGGGATTGAAAACACTTATACTGGATGAAGAAGACCGTGTGTCCACTGAGACCACTAATGTTGTGTACCGTGGTGTATTTTAGAATGTTTAACTGGTCGTTCTAGGTGATATAAGTTTTTTATATGTCGAACTTTAATATTATGTTTTATGGAGTATTATTTTAACCCCTTTTTGACGATATTTTGTTGGTCTCAAATAGTTGGCGTCTTTATTATTATTTGTTATACTTATTTTTTACACGATTGAATAATTACAAATTCACGTTAGATGTTAAGTGAATCCAATATATGCGTGAAAAAGATCATGAAGTTTGAAAGAAACTACACCCTCCGGTCACTAATATAAGCAAAACTTTGCATTTAAGATTTATTCAATTAATAATGTATATGATCTTTATTATAGACCACACACATAATTTAATGAATGAATCTAAAATATTATTTTTTTTGTTTATAATAGTGACCGGAGGGTGTATATATATATAAGGGTATCTGGTATGGAGACCAATTGACAAAAAATATAGAATGTTGCTTTCATTTTTTTTAACGGAAAAGTTTATTAAGTTTCTGTAAGCTTTGCTTAATTGATAGAGATAATTTATTGTACATGCGTGGTTGATCAGTTCGAGACCCTAACCCCCAAATTATAGGAAGAACGCAAAAAAAAAAAAACTCATATCTCCATAATCAATTTTGCTTTGTTTTTGGATAAATCTATTTATTATCGATTTCCATATTAAAAATATCGGCTTGATTTTATTTATCCGCGTGAGATCTTCCCGCGTTAAAGATTATTATTTCAGTGTTACATGCGTTAGTATTAATATACGATGTTTAATTAATAAAACAATAACAATACGTGCTATTAATATATTATGTATAAAACCAATGAATTTACCATTTAATTAATGTTTATATAATAAAAGTAAATAATCGACAATCTAGCCCGTGCTTGACACAGATGTCCAAACTAGTATTCAACAATTAAACACACACTTGTAACTATATTTGACAATGTTGGATATAACTCATAGATTAGAAATAAGTGAGTATACTTCTTGATTTTTTTACCTTTTAAATAAGCTACTTTACTTTGATTTTAGGCCTTGCTGCCAAAAACAACGATGTAGGTCTTTTTAAATCGGTTTATATAATAACCGGTTTAATAAGTGGTCATCTTTATGTCTACCCGATGGGGTATCACCTTTCCAAACAGAGGGGTAGGATCTTTTAGGCTATGTTTGGATAGTGAGAGGAAAGAAAGCAAAAGGAAAGATTGATGAATGAATGAAAGTGAATAATAGGTAAATAGAAAGTAAGATGATTTTTGGGTTGTTTGGAATAAGTGAAAAAGTGAAAGAAAAGAAAGATGTATATTTAGTAAATGACATAAATATTCTTATGATAAAATGAGTCATGTATTTTTTATTTATTTAATATAATATGTTCATTTTTACATAATAATAAATTAAAATTAGGCTAAAGTGCACTTTCCCCCCTAACTTTCAAAAACTTGCAATTTTGGCCCCTAAGTACAAAAACTACAATTTTAGCCCCCCTAAGATTTAGCCCCTTTGCATCTTTGGTCATTTTGGTCAATTTTAACTTATTCAACGCCTACGTGGCAGGCCACGTGTGTAATTAATTAATTTAAAAAATTCAAAAACCAAAAAATCAATTTTTAAATTAAATAAATTAAAAAAAGAATTAAAAAAATCAGAAAAATTAAAAAGTGAAGGGAGGTGGTTCAATCTCCCTTCTTTCTCTCTACTAACCCCAGCTAGCCACCAACACCACCTTCCAATCCAATGGCTTCTTCTTCTTCCTCTTGATTTCAACCCCAAAATTCATTTATTTCAAATCTATTCTTTTCACTTCTTCTTCCTTTGGTAACTTCAACAACCCATTAACTTCATTTCAGATTCACCAACTCAAGACCCTAATTTCATTTTCATTCCCAAATCTCCTTTTCACCATGAAAATTTCTTAAACCACCACAAACTCACGGCAAAGACTATCTCTTTAGGGAAAAGGAAAGAGAACTGTTGTTGTGTTTGACTGATGAATTGAAAAAGAGGAATTTTGTTATATGTTGTTGAGGATAAAAGAGATTGACTGGGTTTTTGATGATGAAAAAGATGGATTGGATTGCTGCTGTTGTTGATGATAATGATGATGAAGAAGGAGTTTTGATGAAATGGGTTAAGAAGAAAAGTTTGGAGGTTATGGAGTTCAGAGAAGAAAGAAGAGATTCCTCGTGTGGTCCTTCCTTTTTCCTTTTCTTTTTAATTTTTTTTAATTACAGGTTTTTTTTTGGACTCTTCCTTTTTCCTTTCCTTTTGATTTTAAATTTTTTCTGATTTTTTTAATTTTTAATATCTTTTTTTATTTATTTAATTTATAAAATGATTTTGTGGCATTTTTTATTTTTTATTTACACACGTGGCATGCCATGCAGGCGTTGACTGGGTCAAAATTGGTCTAAAGGACTATTATTGCAAATGGGCTAAAACTTAGGAGACCAAAATTGTAGTTTTTGTACTTAAGGGACCAAAATTGCACCTTTTTGAAAGTTCGAGGGGGAAAAATGCATTTTAGCAAAGAAAAAAAATACAAGTTACCCTAGGTCCTACCTAGATATTTAGAGCAGTGGAGCGAAAATAGAGAAACTCCAATGACCACTTATTAAACTCGTTATCACGGAAGTTGAACTAAGGCAATGTTTGGTTCTATGGAAAGATTGAAAGTGGGGAAGAAAATGAGTGGATGGATCCACTTTCTACCGTTTGGCACCACTAAAAAGAGGAGAGGAAATAATGTTTTAGCTGAGACCCACAACCAAAACCTTTTCGTGTTGGATTGGAAGGAAAAGGTAAAGAAGAGACATTTTTTTAATGACAAGAATAACCCTCTATATCAGCATGAATAATATTATATATGATAAATAGTATACCTATTAACCTTTATATGACATACATACAATTAAATATTGATTTTCATGTATATATTAACATATTAATTTTAAGGCTAAAATGCATTTTTTCCCCCCTAACTTTCAAAAACTTGCAATTTTGGTCCTCTGAGTACAAAAATTACAATTTTGATCCCTTAAAATTTAGCCCCTTTGCATCTTTGGTCCTTTTGGTCAATTTTGACTTATTCAACGCCTACGTGGCAGGCCACGTGTGTAATTAATTAATTAAAAAAATTAAAAAACCAAAAAATCAATTTTTAAATTAAATAAATTAAAAAAAGAATTAAAAAATCAGAAAAAATAAAAAAAAACCCAAAACACTTGTCTTTCTTCATCTCTTCCAATCCAACCCAAACAAACAAAAATTGCCTACCTCTGCACAACCAACTTATTATGATATAAAAGGAGAAAAAGAAAAGAAAAACGACGTTTGTGAGTGTTGGCGGAGGGAAGAAGAACGAAGGTGGGAAAAATGTATCCATACGCATATGATTTATCTAAAATTATAACTCAAATGAATCAGTATTGTGTTGTCAGTTCAATGCTGCTGATTCAGAAAGATCACAAGGTTTACTCATGTGTTGTCAGTTCAATCCTTAGAATGGTTCAACACCAGATTTGCATTGCTTCTCAAACATCATCTGGAGGTACCTGCCTTGCTCTTCTATTCGCAACCGTATGTTTCTTTGAATCTAACACAAAAAGGGGGAGAGTTATAAGAGGAACAAGTGAAATGCCTTGGACAATTCATACATGTGACATGACAGATGCAACATAACCCTAAATGCTGTATAAAGCTTCATATCAAATAATATTACGGAAATTAATTCCATGACCCAAGAAGAAAACAAACAAATCCTAATCAGTATAGCCAAAAATGTCAGGATTCCAAAAGGGGAAAAAAGAACGTATTCAAGGCTTAGATATTTTGCAAAAAATAAAATAAAAAATGTCGTGAGTTTGTGGTGGTTTATGGAAGAACTAACTTTTTTTTCTTCTGTAATTCTTTTTTTTATTTTATGGAATGAATGAATTCTTGTTTAGGATAAAGGAAGTGGAGGTTTTCTTTATGAGAGCTGCTACATGGAGCGAAAAATACATCCCGAGTGAATCACGGGAATTGCAAGAACCCATAGATTTTGTTTATGGACAAATAACACGTTGGGTGGGGTGCTAAGTTTGCTTTAAACATTATGCCACTTTGGATCATTAGTGATCTTTTCCCTTTATTTTTTGAGATGAATTTAAGGGCGCAACTATTTACAGCGAAGAAAACTGTCCCGAAAGCTTCCTGAATGATTTTCGGCCGTCAGATCTCGAAATTATTTGGAGGTACATGTGCAGCTTAAAAAAAAAGGGTAATGACAATGTTACTTTATTACTGTCGTCGATTAGTCGCGATAAAATTTGTCTAGATACAAAGCATTATCCTGAATTTAATTTCAGAGGTTGTATGCTTAGTTATGGTCTATATTCCTCATATCAAGTACATTTAGGTCCAAGTTATGTGCAATTTGTTGTATATTTATCACATTGAATTGTATAGTAGTTTATTTTGAAATTTGAAAGTGTAGTATTTTATTTTGAATTTAGTTTAATAACAATTTTTTCCGTGCGATGCACGGATATACACACTAGTAACTTCATGATCCACAACCACAACGTTACACAAAAAATAAATGTTAAATACATTGGTCAACACACAATAAGTAGTAAGAGAATCGTTATTTCAAGACTTTTTTGTTGTTGTCGAAAGGACCGTTGTTTGAACACTTAAAAACCAAGTTCAAAGTAGACATATCGAGGGTTAATAGGTCTTTACCCCCTGTAATATAAGTCATTTCTGGTTTTCCCCCCTGTAAAATATGTTTTTTGATTTACCCCTTGTAAAATATTTTTGTTTTGATTTACCCCCTTAACAGGCCAAACAAAAATGAAAATTTCTTGAAAAAATAAAATAAAATTGATTTTTGTTTGGCTATCAGAGGGGTAAATCAAAACAAAAATATTTTACAGGGGGTAAATCAAAAAAAATATTTTACAGGGAAGAAAACCAGAAATGACTTATATTACAGGGGGGTAAAGACCTATTAACCCATATCGATAATAATTGTTAAATATTTTATGCAAGATATTTAGTATCTATTATTTATAAAAATGTTTAAGATAGACTTAAGTTCAAAATTCAAAATAAAGAATAACAATAAGTATTTAAATAGTTTTATTATTTTGCATGAGAACATATTTAAATTAATTTTTGGATATAATTTTGAAGATTAATTAAGTGATATAACTTTAGGTTTGAAATTGTTTCATTATTAAATTTAATAAAAATGCAATTTTAAACACATTGCTATTCACACCACTGTTTACTGCACACACGCACCCTGCAATAATCAGAATTGGTCCAAGCCCAAACTCCCTAGCTAACAGCGTGTTCTCTCATCTCCCTTACACAAACTCCCTCTCGTATCTCACCATCCGCCGTTGGCACCACCACCCTTTCCTCCCGTCTCTGCCGTCACTTTCGGCCTCGGTTGGGTTATCCCTTTTTATGGAGTTTTCAATGATTTGAGCACCACATCTCGGAAAACACCGCACCAAACTTAGCAGAACAGGAAGATTATGGGGATAGTTCGTAAAAGAAGTTCGGAGCGCTAAAAACTTGGTAATGCAATTTCCACACTATCATCTACAGTAGTAGAGGAGAAATATTGCATTCTTTTTCTATTTACATTAACAACTTAGTGAATGTTCTTAATGATATTATAGTTATTGTTTTGATGCTTAATTTGATGTTTCGACTCATATTTGAAAATCACTAATTTCGTGCAATATTATATTCTGAAAATTGCATTTCTGGTGATAGGTCTGACTAATGATTTGTTTTGATATTATATCTTTGCTCAGTATAGTTCTCAACATCGAAAAGAATGACTTTTATTTGAAATTTTTAGTATTGTTTTTTCTTCTTTAAGATTATTTGTGCTATGATTGAATAAATGGCTTATTGTATTTTGCAGGTACTTTTAAGGTTGAAACATGAGTTTCAGATATTGAACATAGACGAAAAAGAGAGGGAATGTTTTGTGAACTAAATCACTTTCGAACTTTGAGTTTTTTGGGTATCTTGTAAGCACGTGATGTTTTATTGAAAATGTAGATATTTCAAACAATCTTTTAGTGTTTTATTAATAATTTATTTGGATTTCACTCACATAATACAATTTTATTTTATTTTAACTCACTCTACTGCACATTAAACTGTGAAGAAGCTTGCCCATTGTTGTTATCATCAATTTAAGCATGCAATGCAACATGCTTGCTAATTGTATCTTTTTCTAGTAAAATGACCAAATTCACTGCACATTAAACATGCTTGCCCATTTGGATTTCACTTCCCAAATGACCTAATTTATCTTCACGCCGATGTCTTCCTAAATTATCACATTTTCTTCATACTGATGCACACTATTGTTGCGTTTTAAATTCATTTGTGCCTTAATAATAGAGTCAAGTTGTAACGATCGAATAAGTAATGATTGACCGTGTTAATTTCCTTTCAGGTTGAGTTTCAAATTGCTACAGGATAGATGATAAATTTAATCACCATAGTCGGAGGAGAAAAAGACCTGTCCAAATACACATTTCAACGTGAGTACATCAAAATATAAGAATCAATTGCGTACAAATTATGTTAATGGACCTCTTTTTATAGACAAACATAAATTATGGCTCTTATGTTATGAAAAACTATGGCCTTGTGTTGTGCCAAAACAACAATTTTTTGCTGCTACTAAGTTCTCAAACCTTCATAACTGGTTCTTGTGTGAAATTTATCATGTCTCATGCTCTGAACCAATCACATGTTATCATTTCGAATGATTGTTGAGTAAATTTGTTCTCCGTGAAGCAAAAAAAATATTAGAAGATGCCATGATTCATTTTTGTTCCCTATGAATGCAGTATTTTCAATCCCATTTTACCGTTCAAGCTCATGTTCAATAGAGTTTTTTTTTTAGGGTGCAATAAATCTGGTGTTATATCATTATATGTCTTAATGCTTTTTAAGTATGACTATGGGGTATTGCGACAAATGATTTAACACCAACTAACTTCATTGATCTTTGTTTTGATGCAGGACATCGATAAAAATATACAATCTCTCAATCACACAAGCTTTAGTGTGTAGAGATTCTGGGTGCTGATTCTCAGCCTTCATATAACTATTAGGTAATGGTTTTAATGTAATGACTGGCTGCTTAAACTAAAATAATTTTCTTTAATAGAAGTTTTCTTTCTTTATTGGAAAGATTACATTTAAAATGAATGCTTTTAAAGAAAGAAAGAAAAGAATTGAGAAGAAATGAAAAAATTCATACCTGTAATTTTGGAATGGAATTGAGAAACTCACTCAACAAATGCAGTTGAATGCCAATGCAGCAATGCTCAAAGCAAAACTTCTAGTATTTATAGTAATTCTTGTTGTGCTCACGGCTTGGAAAAAGGGATGAAGTCCCACAAAATCTAGGAAAGTAACTCAAAAGTTGTTTTGTTTTTTGTTAATTAGTCAAATGTAGCCGTAAAGGATTTTTATTATCAAGAAGAAATTTGACTTCTCAACACACAAACACTATCACTCCATGTGCACATTTAGGCCCCGTTTGGATTGAGCTTATGAAAAAGAGCTTATGCAAATAAATAAGTTTTTATCTTAATTCATAAGTTCTCACTTCTCACTAACGAAAATTGTACATTCATAAGTTGTTTTTTCATAAACTACATTAACAAGCTTATAAATAATACATAAAAGCATATTTATTTGCATAAGTTGTTTTGCATAAGCTCTAAAATAAGCTAATCCAAACAGACCCTTAATGTCTTAGCAGCTACGTAGGCTATATATGAGGAAGCATTATATGTGGAGAAGGGCTTTATATGGGGAAGTTATATGTGGAGAAGGGATTCATATGGGGAAGTTTTATACGGGAAAAGAATTCTCATAGGAAAAAGGTGGGCTAAAATAGGCTTCTATTGTGGGACACCCCCTATGAAAAACTTTTTGAACAATGTTAAATTCAAGTTTAATTGTGGTGCATTTGTAAGGCTATTTTTTTCCAATCTACAGTGGAAATTTTTTAAGCGCATTGTATAAGGGTTTGGATTGCACTTGGATCGTCTAACTTTGTGGCGCCAAAATTACCTGCCTTTGAATGCTTATATAAATGCCATAGGATGAAATGAGCGGTTTAGATAAAGCGAGTGTTGTAAAAAAATTGAAAACAGAAAACGAACACGCACAACATTTCTTTCCATCTCCTAAACCCTAAACCCTAAACTCACCCCAAATGACAGAATCTTAGAACTCCCTGTGACTCTAACGTCTCTGTTTCTCTCGTGCACTCTTTCTCTCTTAGAACATTTCTTTGCTTTAATTTTTGCATTGTTTCACCATCTTATTTTCTGTTTCTTATTAATCTCACTGTTCTAATAGGTGATACAGAAGAAGAATCTGTCTTCATGATGGAGTCAAGATAATGGAACTCCAAACCCACTTGATCAAGTTTGGATTTTTCCGCCACAAAAGTCTCAGAAACCATTTGTTAACATTCTTTTCCAACTCTCGTCGTTTTGGGTATGCCCGCAACCTGCTTGATCAAAGTACTGAACCAAGAACGGTTGTTTCTTGGTCTGCTTTGATATCTCGGTATGTGCAAAATGGGTTTCACAAAGAAGCCTTATTGGCATTTAATGAGATGTGTATGTTGGGTGTTAAGTCTAATGAGTTTACATTCCCAACTGTTCTCAAAGCATGTTCGATTAAGAAAGATTTGAATATGGGAAAAAAGGTTCATGCCATGACTGTGGTCTCAGGGTTTGAATCGGATGCTTTTGTTTCCAACACTTTGGTTGTTATGTATGCCAAATGCGGGCAGTTTAGTGATTCTAAAAAATTGTTTGGCATGATTTTGGAGCCAGGTGTTGTTTCGTGGAATGCCTTGTTTTCTTGTCATGTGCAAAGTGATTTCTTAGCTGAAGCTGTTGATTTATTTAAACAAATGGTTGAGAGCAAAGTAAGACCTAACGAGTACAGCCTTTCAATTATATTGAATGCATGTGCTGGATTGTGCGATGGAGGTATCGGAAGGACAGTTCATGGTCTTTTGATGAAGCTTGGACATGGTTTGGATCAATTTTCTGCAAACGCTTTGGTTGATATGTATGCAAAAGCAGGGAGGATTGAAGATGCTGTTGATGTTTTTGGAGAAATGATTCACCCAGACACTGTTTCTTGGAATGCAATTATTGCTGGTTGTGTTCTTCATGAGTATAATGATTTGGCTTTGATGCTGTTGAATGAGATGAAAAAGTCTGGAAGCTGTCCCAATGTGTTCACCTTATCAAGTGCCCTAAAAGCATGTGCTGCAATGGGGTTGAAGGATTTGGGGAGACAGCTACATTCTTGTTCGGTAAAGATTGATAGTGATTCAGATTTGTTTGTGGCTGTTGGACTAATAGATTTGTATTCCAAGTGTGAGATGATGGATGATGCAAGAAGAGCTTATGATTTGATGCCAATTAAGGACCATATTATTGCAGGGAATGCGTTGATCTCCGGTTACTCGCAGTGTGGTGATGACGAACAAGCACTCTCCCTTTTTTTTGAAATGCACCATGAAAATATAGACTTTAACCAAACTACTTTGTCAACAGTTCTTAAATCTGTGGCCAGCTTGCAGTCAATCAAAGTGTGCAAGCAAATTCATACAGTTTCCATCAAATCTGGAATTTATTCAGATTTCTATGTTATAAACAGTTTGCTTGACACTTATGGAAAATGTAGTCATATAGATGAAGCTTCAAAAATATTCAAAGAGCGCACTTGGGAAGATTTGGTGGCTTACACATCTATGATAACTGCATATTCTCAACATGGGGATGCAGAGGAGGCTTTGAAGCTATATTTGCAAATGCAAGTTGCAGACATCAAGCCGGATCCGTTTGTCTGCAGTTCTCTTTTAAATGCTTGCGCAAACTTGTCTGCATATGAGCAAGGGAAACAATTACACGTCCATGCCATTAAGTTTGGATTTATGTCTGATATTTTTGCCAGCAATTCTCTTGTTAATATGTATGCAAAATGTGGAAGCATAGAGGATGCTGATCGCGCCTTTTCCGAGATACCACAGAGAGGTATAGTCTCATGGTCTGCAATGATTGGAGGGTTGGCTCAGCATGGCCATGGTAAAGAGGCTCTTAACATGTTCAATCAAATGCTTAAAGATTGTGTGTCACCAAACCATATTACATTAGTCAGTGTTCTCTGTGCATGCAATCACGCTGGTTTGGTAAATGAGGGGAAACAATATTTTGAAACAATGGAGGAAAAGTTTGGAATCAAACCAACACAAGAGCACTATGCTTGCATGATTGATATCCTTGGAAGATCAGGGAAACTAAATGAAGCAGTGGAGCTTGTGAATTCCATTCCATTTGAAGCTGATGGATCCGTTTGGGGGGCGCTTCTCGGTGCTGCAAGAATCCACAAAAATGTTGAACTTGGTGAGAAAGCTGCAGAGATGCTTTTCACTCTTGAGCCAGACAAATCTGGTACTCTTGTTCTCCTTGCTAACATTTATGCATCAGCAGGGATGTGGGAAAATGTTGCCAATGTTAGAAAGGTTATGCAAAACAGCAATGTGAAGAAGGAACCTGGAATGAGTTGGATTGAGGTTAAAGACAGGATACACACTTTCATTGTTGGAGATAGAAATCATTCTAGAAGTGATGAAATATTTGCTAAATTGGATGAGTTAAGCGAGCTTCTAAGTAAAGCTGGATACAGTCCCATCATAGAGACTGATATACATAATGTGGGACAAAGTGAAAAGGAAAAGCTCTTATATCATCATAGTGAGAAACTTGCTGTTGCTTTTGGATTAATTGCTACACCACCTGGAGCTCCAATAAGGGTAAAGAAGAATTTGAGAGTTTGTGTTGACTGCCACACCTTTCTCAAATTCATATCTAAGCTTGTTTCAAGGCAAATTGTTGTTAGAGATATTAATCGGTTCCACCATTTTAAAGATGGGTCATGTTCCTGTGGTGATTATTGGTAATGTCATTAAGATGACTCCTTCGTTATATATACATACACGGAAAATGCCAATTCTTACAAATTTGATTGTAAACGAAATATCCAATTGACATGGTAGTCCGCGGAAAAAATGTTATTACTTTCTTTCCCCCCTTTTCCCTCCTTTTTTTTTTTTCCTTTTAAAATGAAGACACAGACAAAACAGGGAAAGAAGAGAAAGGAAGCACTCAACATTGCCATATCCCTCCATCACGACAACACCATATCCAACCTCACTGGCCTTTCCGATGTAAAGCCGATGGTACCCAATTTGCAGTTGTTGCTGCAGATTGTTGTTCGATCCTTTTGATGGAGGCAGTGATTGTTACTTGGAGTAGTTCTGTTGTCCCTTGGGGAGCCTCTGGTCAATGAAGAAGCGACGGCGGTGACGGAATCAATTTTGTTAATGTAAGTTTTATCGAATTAATTATTTTTATTTTTTTTAACCTGGATTTAATTTAACTTATATACTGATATTATAGAAGTTCCTTCGCTGTTTTTGTGAAGATTATGTACTTCCACACATCCCTATTGCTTGTAAAATAATTACGAAGGGAAGTTCAATAGCTTGAGATCAGAGGAGCACCACATCAAGACCACACCGTCTCGTCAGGCCAATGTAATGGTGAGTGTCTTACAAAATTTATGAATGCTTCTTTTACAATTATAGGATAAATTTCCTACCTTCCTGTAGGACCAATGCACAAAGTATTATTGCTATGGCTGTTGTGTATAATAGTAACAACTTATGGTACTATAAATGTTTAGTGAATAATGCTATTGAACGAAAGCTTTATCTTAAGTACCATGACTAGGTTTTATTCGTTTATTTCGTTTTGGGATCAAAATTTATCTTATCTAGTTTAGTAGGACTAAGATATTTTGTTTACCCTCAAGTGGTTAAAATGTATTATTCTTTATTCATCACTCATCTGTCATTGAGGTATAATAGCACTTCATTGTCAATATATCAGTTTGCCTACTTAAACGTATGCTGTGTGAGAGACTTGAAAATCAATTTTCTTCTGTTTGGTTAGGATATATGCCATCGTTTATTCATGAACAGTTTTGTCCTGCTGGTTTGGCTCTTCGGGTTAATGTTCCTGTGCTGTGTTTTATGCTCACGAGTGATAGTAGCAGCAGCAGTGAGTAAAATTTAACTCTCTGTTTTCTTATTGTCAAAAATAAAAAAAAACTCTGTTTTGTTATGGAAATGCTATGACCTATGGTGTATTTGTATGGGGTGCAAATTTTTGATCTGTTTTGAGTTGCTTGTAGGGTGGAACAAAGATGGAAATGTGGATAGCCTTATCACTGAACTTGAATGAGTGGTTTGAGTTTAGAGGATATGGTGTATCTTTTCATTTGCTGCTGGTATGGTTGTCACATGTTTTATTTAAAAGGCTTGTGAAAGCATGAACACTAAATCATTGTGTTACCTGCTTTGGCTTGTTTCATTACTACCATTCAACATATTAAATTATCTCTTACTTTGATTCCCTTTCCATGGGAGAATATACATTGCATCTTGGTTACGACTTAGGAATGATACAATATCAGACGCTGAACGTGTAAGTTGTTGCAGTTTGCTTACTAGTTAGTTTTTCTTTTTTTTCTTCCTGAAGTAAATTAGTGGTTCAATTTCTTTGCAGGTATGTACTCTACACTGCCTTCATCTTGACAAATAGAAAAGCCGCTTTCACCCATCTTGTTGGGATATGCAGCAGTTATGCAGCAAAGGAAAGAAGAGATCGCAGAAGTGGAGCAATGGATGGATTGGATGGATTTGGATGGTATAGATGCATCAAAACAATCCATTAATCCATTAACAATCCACTAGGTCTAGAATCACATTTTCTTTTGGCATAAGCAATCCTGCTTGAGTGTTTCCAAAAAGGTTGCAAATTGCTGTTGTACCTGTGCTGAAACTTTTTGTTTATAAATGTGAAATGCAGTATAAACATATATGATTTGGCACTTCTAATGGCATTTGATTAACTGCGGCTTAGTTGCAATTACTTAAGACATCTTACTCCACTTTCACCCATCTTATTTGACATCTTACTCCATCCTAAAAAAATTCAATAACTTCTCCTAGAACTCGGAAGCACTATAATTAGTCCTAAAACCTCACACAAAATTTAAACAATAAATAGTTTTTTTGAGGCCATCTTACTCTCATGATACTTAATACAACACATAATTTTTTAGCAATAAATAAATTGCAATTACTTAATACAATACCATGCAATGCATGGTCATATTGTGAGAAGAAGTAACACAATCTGATGAATAAGTTACTGGTTGATAGATGTTTTTATCATCACTCAACAACATCATACATAATAGCAGCTAAGTTATTGTTTTTTATCATTTTGGTTTTCTTGTTTTTTTGGGCATAGATACCAAAAAAAAGGATCTCAAGAAAATATTTCAGAGAAAGACTCAGAAAGGGAGATGTACGCTCAAGAAAATGATTTATAAAAATGAAATCTAAGCAACTTTTAAAGGACAAATTTATGACTACAGTCCAAATTCATGAGAGTCTTGTGTCCTCAATGGTGGTAAAAAAAAAGACACATAAACTAGAGTTACAAATGATGATAATATTGATTTCCTAGCAAAACAGCATACAACATTTCATTCCAAGTATCAGGAGCACCAGCTAGACACCAATGACTGCAGTCCTCATAAGAAGTTCCTCGACCAGTGTATATAGAAGGGTGGCCATCTATCCGCAGTTGTGTTTGCAAAGTAATGTCAAGCCAATAAACATGACTTTTCATGTTATACAAAACATTTTGAACAATGTCTACACCAGGATATGTTGGCTTTGATCCTTCCTCTGGCTTAGTTTGTTCCAGACAGTGTTTTTCCCTTGAGAGTTCATGAAGCATTATGAGTTTAGTGTGAATTTTATAGTTAAAATGGGATTATAAATTAAAGATTTAACTATGTATTTTTATCTATTCAAATAATGTCATTTTTGTAATTCAGTCTGTACAAATATTGTTTTGCTTTTAGTTTTTGCAAATATACGGTTTTTACTTTTGATTCTTGTTGTTTTATAGTATACCTCTTGCAAAATTTATTCTTATCTAAATTAATATAGAATATTTGATTTTAATCCACCAAAATTAGGATTAAAATTAATATTACTGATCTCAATATGACCAACTTTTGCATGGATTAAAACAAAATAACTAACCAAAAGCAAACAGTGGTTTCTTCTCATTTAAAAAAAAATGGTATATTTACAAGGATTAAAATGATTTTTATAATAGAGCTTATCTAATTTTTTTAATAGAAATTAAAAATAAAAAATGATATATTAATGGGAGATTAAACATATTTAAATCTAAATTAAACTTACCCGGAATGTGCAGCAGCAATTCCTTGAAAGATAACAGTAGTCTTTAAGGGATCAATGTTAGAATCAATCCAATTAGACCAAGTGGTTAACCCAATCTTGTAAGCTTCAATGTTATCCATGTCTTTCATTATCTCATTTCCCACTTGAAAGTGTCTGTGGAAGATTAACATACAAGCATTAGCCAATATCCACACACTTCAATTCTCGTATTGAGAAGTTGTTTAACACTCTTATTTAACATATAAAAACTAGTTATACTAGTTTGTTCTTATCATTGGGTACATAAGACTTATAGCCAATAATATGAAAAAACTAACTAGTTTAACTAACTTTATATCTAATAACTCTCTTTAATACTCACTAAATCATAAAGTGAGTGTTGAAGAAAGCGTTGCTAATCTATTTCATTTTATTAAATATATAGCAAAAAATGTAGCTAAAAAACTTTAGTACATTGGAGTCAGTCCTATGTGAAACCACCAATGGTAGGTATTGAAAATCAAAACATCTCCATTCCACTTGTACCGAGATGAAACGGAGTCAAGTTTTAATATTCTTCCCTTTTCTCTATCACGAACCGTATCCACTAGGTACCCATCTTTCACCCACACTATTGAAACTTCATACTCCTATAACACATAATAATGTGACAATGTTACCAAGATAACTTATCAAACAATTATCAAGGATCAAAATTTTCCTTTAATTAAGACTGGAGTTGAAGAAAACTACCAGAAATCTGAACATAGAAAGATGTTTTGTTAGTCTTGTAAAGGTGTAATTTGATTCTGGCACTGCAATGTGAAGCAAACAAGCAAGTGACTGCCACATATTGTCACTTACAGAGTCCCCAACAAACATGATCTTTTTCCCTCGGTACGTCTCCAAGAATTTCACACCATCAAACCTGTTAAGTAACCAACATCACTTCTAAAACGAAAATAGAAAATTTGTCCAATAAAAATATCGAGATTTTATATATTATAAGGATCAATTCCAATAAAAATATATATTGCATCAACTAATACATAATAACAAGGACCAAAATCAAAATCATAACGTAGTATACATGCAAGGATTAAAAAGAAACTTTAAGGAGGATAAAAAACATGATGTATTTACATAAAAAAAATAATATTTAAACCTACAAAATGGTATTTAAAATCAGGAAAAAGTGGAGAGTGTAAACAATGAAACATTATTACCTAGGAAGATCACATGCAAAAGGTTTCCATCTATATTTGAGATAATCTTGATCTGGTCTACCATTTCTGAGACAATCAAATCCCTGCACTATAAAAGGACAGTCCCTGGAGGCATCATAAAGAGGGTAGTATGGATCATCAACAATCCATTCCCCTTTAGAAAGATCACATTCTTGAGCATGCACATAGTACAGTGTAGGTGCCACTGCCCATAGAAGAACAAATGTGTGTGGCAGAAGATGTAACAAGAAATCCAATGTCATTTGATATTGTCTTAAAATCTTTCCAAACCAAATCATGATTGTTTGCCATTTGTATAGGTGGGAAGGTAAAATTGATCCGCTAGTTACGTGAGAATGTTTTAAATGTTCTTTTAGAATTTGCACAAAATCTTTTAGGAACAGCCAATCAAAATACTTTAATTAATTAAAATAAACACAAAATAAAATAAAATATGCACAATTTCTTTCCGTTGTTTTCTCACTGTTCTATGCAACTCAAATAACCCACGACGACTCCTTCCTTCTTCACAACAAATCCCTATTTTCCTGTATCTCAATTAGAAAAACTTTCTAGAATAAAGAGAAACTATAGACAACTTTAAAATTATAAAGGGTCCTTGACCATATAACTTATGTTATTAAATATTTAAATTAGCTCATTCTTTTAAACAATTTTTTCCACAAATATTATTTATGAATTATAAATTAGTCTTTAAAAGTGTTAATCGATTTATTTGTGATTATGTCATATTATATATGGACTCATTTTTTTGATCCATTATGGACTATTTTATATATTTATTTATTTAAATATGAACATTATGGACTAATATGAAAAGAGAGAAAAATTAATACGTTGTTGCATATGAAATGAAATATGAGTAAATACGGCAATATTGACCATTGTCCATTTCACTGAACATTTAAGCTTCTTGCTTTAGCTGATATTTTGAATGTATTTCATCTGAATATGATACTTGAACAAACAAAGTTGATAACTCTCTATCTCATTCCCTAAAAATAAGTCTCTCTCTCTCTCTCTCCCCCTAAAAGAATAAGAAAAAAGATGATTGTTCCAAAAGTTATCAACTTTTATTGTTCAAATATCATTACTCATTTTATTTAATATTTTATGTTGTTGGTAGAGATGTATCTCTTTATTCTATTGTTTTCCTTCTTTGACAATTATTAAAGCTAAAGTTGTTAAGTGAGTTCGTTAAAATTACACTTACACCAAAAAAGATTGATAAACACTCAAAACCCTTTAACACACACTAAGAGAGATATCAAGAAAATAATGTGATAGATGTGATATGTTGTTGATATTATAGGAAGAAAAAGATGAAGAGAAAATAAGGTGTTGAATGAATGTATAAAATTGATGTATTTTAATATAAGAGTTGTACTTATAATTACAATTTCAACAAACAATAGTGATACATGGACGTCCCCTAATCTATACACCAGCACAACTCCTGATTAATCACGTTAAAAAATATAGTTAATTCTATTGAATAAATTATTGGTTGATTAAATCCACGACAAAATTTTTAATTGATTCCACAGTATGAATTGACCACAATTTTCAACATGATTTTAATTAACCATCTATTTAATTGAATTAACCATACTATTACACGTGAAATTAGGTGTCACACATTGATGAAAAACGGGTTACTATGAAATATTTTTGTTCGGGAAAATTGGTAATAGAAAGGCGCGCACTCTCCATAAATACAATCGTGTTATGAATATTAGTGGATGTCCATGTCCTTCAATCTTCCACCTTCCTATAACCCCCATTGGTAAATGTATGGTTAGTGGTCCTTAATTGATTTGATCATTAACTTGCTCATTTGTGTCCTATAAATAGGACCTATATTGTAATGTAAAGAACACACTTGTGAAGTAATACAATACACTTTTATGTTCTCTCTTTGTTTCTTTATCTCTATTCTTATATACTTTATAATATCTTGCAATGCTAAGGATCAATTTCATAACAAATCGTTCTTTTTTGTTTTGTTTTGGTGTAACATTAATATGCTTTGATTCCCGTTACTGCTTGAT
>Ga0228711_1006259_pt1 | contig 17773 bp, 5 predicted proteins | sample MedpolnodulmetaG_2_FD_177996 | JGI IMG/M metagenome (GOLD analysis project Ga0228711, IMG submission 177996) | Root nodule microbial communities from Medicago polymorpha collected in Santa Monica, California, United States - brown nodules | ecosystem: Host-associated > Plants > Roots > Nodule...
GTTTATTTTAATCTAAGGGTTGTCCTTTAATGCTCTCACCTTTCATATAAATGTCCTCTCATTTGATACACCCTCTATATATATATATATATATATATATATATATATATATATATATATATATATGAGCGTCCACATATCATTTCAAAGATTAATAATTTTAAAATATTTTATAAAAAATTTAATAATTAACAAAATTCGGTTGATATTTCATGCCTTTAACATGATTAAATTAAATTAATTCCTCTTTTTTTTCTCCTGTAAGTATTTTTTTCAAACGTATTTTATAATTCAATTTTTCTTGAGTAAGTAATTCATATATTTTATACAGCATAAAAATTAAATATTAAATGGAAAATTTATTTATAATTAATAATAAAAAAACATATAAATTAATGATGCTTATATGTGAAATCCACTCAAGGAGTCAAAATCGATTTCCATGAACACCGTGGATACTCTTATGTGCATGTGGGAAGTAGTAGTGAGTTGAGTTGTGATCATTTATTCTTTGACCAAGAAAAAAATGGACGATAGCTAACCTTCCATCATAGAAAGTAATGCACAAGAGCAGATCTGACAAGAATTTATTAATAATTAAAGGTAACAAACATCTGTACGAAAATAATATTTTCCCATGGCTAAAGAGACATTATTAGAGAAACAAAATAAACAAAATAGACAAAAAGAACCATGCAGTCTGCTTAAATATTCACCAAATTTGTTTTGTTTGATAAGGCATTGTGGTGATTAACAGCTTGATTGCATATCAGATCGATCAACAAGCCGGCATCTCAACATATATATTCTTATTAGGAACTAGCTAGGAAAATATTCTCGATCATATGCTTTGATCAACTTGCACAATATATTATTGTTTCTTCATTGTCACCAATTTGACAAATTGAGTCAAAAAGAACGTATAGTAAGTATACATACCATAGCAAACAAAATCAAATTGGCATACTAGCATATTTGTCACTTGTGAGTGACCAACAACAAAAACAATAAGATCTAGAAGCGCCTTTGAGTGAAAAAACTATAATAAAGCACATCTCATCATTATTTATAAATTTTATTACGTTCGCAGCAACTTAACCTAATAATTTTCCTCTAAAATGCTACATTAGGTTAGCAACAATTTAACCTAACAAATTCCATCTAAAACGCAGACCAATTTAACCTAACAAATTCCCTCTAAAATGCAGCAATCCCTAATATTTCTCCTCACTGATGAACTTTTCATCCCCATTCTGTTGTGTCATCGTTTGTATATATCTATTGTTTCTGTAGACTTTTTTTTTATTTTTGCAAGTTGTTGTACACTTATTTAATACGTTTACAAACAGAATACCCTAATTTCTATGCAAACTCGGCTACCCTAAGTTCCATGCAAATTCGGCTATATATAGCAAACCTTAACCCGTGTTTCTCTATAAAAAAAAAACCATAAACCGTGGTAAATTACACAGACAACAAAAGAATCATATATTTTGATATTTGCAAATGGAAGGACGTGACCTTACAACCTTCCTCTCACACCACTGCTTTACTGGTATTCTAATTTAAAATGCATTTTATCGATATACATATTTTTTTGAGAAATAGAATATCCTTTTTGCGTTTTTTGATTTTAGTTTGAGATGTTTACACCAATTTTGACGGTCTTCCTTTTACAACAAAGTAGCAATGCCCATTATCTACGAGACTCAACATCAAAATTGGAATGAAGGTAGTCAATGGATTCTATATTATGTATCTTTTTTGTTAATCGTATTCTATTGTTGGTTTTTTTTGTTGAAAAATTTAATCGTATTTTAATTGATAACTAAATAAAACTAATTCCCTAAAATGCTAATTCTTGGAGCAGAAAGGATGAGCATGAGCCATGTATTTATGTTAATTTTTCTTTTAGATTTTTCTATTCTATTTTATTTTTGAACCATGTATTTGCTTTTTGTTTTGCTAATTTTTTTTCTTTGTTTTAATTAATTTTCTTGCATTCTTTTTGTAGACACTGCACTTTTGAAAGATGCTCACAATGGGTAACATTCATGACTAGGGAAATATGCAAGGTTAAACTTTATATTGGACTGAAAAGACATGATTTACTGATATAAGAGATACCATCAAAGACATAATGTTTGTGTAGAGATGTTATCAAAGAGCCCAAAATATAGTCAATTTGATACTTTTTGGTTAACACCATGCTCTTTAATAATACATAATTTTTGACATATTTTTTTATTTGTTAAATTTACGAGTGTCACTAAATTATATGAGTCACAAGTAAATTTGATGAGATTCGTATGAATTTTGGAGCCAATAAAATAGAGTACGGTAAAATAAAAATAAAGCACATCTTAGATGATTTGATGGTCAAATAAGACATATATATTAACATTTTAATCAAATAATAGCACGTGCACTATCAATTCAAGTATGGTAAAAAACTTCTCAAGAACCCAACATGATAATTAAATTGATGCAAAGAGGAACATTTGTCCAAACTTTTCTATATAATATATTTGTCCAAAAACTTGATAAAGAATATGCATTAACAAGTAACATTACTCCAGCTAATGTTCACGTTACTGATTAATTTTTAACCCTTATTTATAATTTGTCATGCGTGATTGGTGACTGATGACAAGCATGTTCTAAGCAAGAAACATGTACAATATATGTAACTGGCTCTCAAGAACTTTAGATATAGAATAAACCAAAATCTTATACCAAGCATGTTTAAACAAATAGATGCATCTAAAATTTAAACTTGTTAAGATCTGTGATATAACGTGTACAAATTATTTTATAAAAAGAAAGAATTCTTAATTTATCTTGGTGTATTCATATTTCATAATTGAAACCCAAACAAATGTTTATAATTATTTACAGCAATTTAATCTCACTTACCTACATGTTAAATGGACGGTCCGGAGAGGAAGATATTGATGGCTAACCAACTACATGCATGCCATGCGTGGTACGATATAATTAATTAAAATCCGCTAAAACGTATTACTCCATTATTGATCTATTTTTAGGCTAAATAAAAGTAAAAATCAAATGTGCACAAGTCGTAACTAAACCAATAAAAATGTCAAAATTGTTAGATCGAGTGTCGTGATCAAGGTTCAAACATCGATACATTCATTTATGTGTATGAGTTTACAATGACCTTGTAATTTCGTCTAACTAACAAAAAAAAGTAAAAGTCAAATATGAATATTGCATTGCTCTCAACTTGGATGGTTTATACACCGGGTGAGTAGAAATTTTGTTTTGTTTTTTAAAAAAACAAAATATTCTAGTTTCAACTATTAAGATTTTTTTAAGGAGGCAAAATGAAATTATTACAACAAACCAAGATCCCAACGAGCATAAGGAGTGTTAAGAAAGGACACAAAGTACAATCATAGGAAATGAATCATTACACAATCAAAAATAAGCCAAACAACGACTCTAAAATTAGGTGATGAAACCCAACGATGGATCCAAAAACTTTTGAGCAGTGTAGGCAATGTATATATAAATTTGTATCAATAAATATATATAAATTTGTTTGGTGAGTCAAGTGCTCACATTTGGTGAGTTGAGTGCTCACAATTTAGTTGTTTGGTGAATTAAGTGCTCATAATTTTGTTTCTTTTGATTGATTGTCTCTCTACTGGTCTCTTCTGTTTGATTGTCTCTCTCCCTATTGATTCTTCCGATTGATTGATTGTCTCTCTTTTGTTTCTTCTGTTTGGTTGGTACTCTCTATTGATTCTTCTGATTTGTTTCTTCATACCGGTTCTTTTGTTTGGATTGGTTTGACTTGGTTCTTCTGATTAGATGGCTTATGTCTTTGCATGGTTAGTGATGATGACGATTCTTGCTGCTCTCTCTATAATGATAACTCACTTTGGTTGTTACTCTCCATTGGTTATGCCATCAACTGATTTGGTTTATTTTCTGGTGTCATACCCCAATTTTTGATCCAAGATCCCACATTCATAAGCCGTCTGACCCTGATTAATCTCTGACTTTTCAGTAAAAATTTCGGCAGAGAGGTATTTTAAAATGCCTCATTTTTGGTTCCGAATCGGGCCCTCTTCTCTCTTTAATTTTATTTTTAATCTTTATTTCCATCTTTTATTATTTTTAATTATAATTTTTAATTTTTATTAATTTTATTTTTATTAGTCTTTTTATTATTATTTTTTTTTCAATTTCTTCATTTTTAATTATTTTAGTTCTTTTTTATATTATATCTTCTTTTTAATTACTTTTTGCATTGCATATTTAATTTACATCATATTTTATTCGTTTCTTTTACATCTTATTTTTTTTATTAAGCTAGGTTTGTCATGTTATTTTGCATCCTTTTTTTATTTTGGTATTTTATTTTACAAGCAAGGATTTATGATGTAAATTAGGCTTTGATGTAAATAATTTATTTTTCTTGTCATTTATTTCCCGCAGACCTTAGAATGTATCGTAGGCTTAATGTAATTCATGCATGTGTGCATGTGTGGGTGTATGCCTTATCTTCATGCTCTATAGTTTAGGTTAATGGTCTTTGTGGTGATCCAACGTCACCACAAAGTGCCACACTTTTATTATAACTTTTTATTAGTAAATCAGTAATCCCGTTAGATTTTATTATATATTCTCTTGTGGCATATTGACAAGTAATATGATTATTATCATTGAAACCCTAATCGTCCTTGTGTTATTTTCTTTCTATGTTGAAACCAAATATTGTTAACAATCTCAAATCAGGTGAGGTAGTAAGCAAGAATATAGGGTATTTGATCCCAAATAAAATTGAAAGAAAGAAAGTGAAATAAGAGAGTAGAAAGATCGGCTTGGAGAATAGACCTCTCAAATTAAGCAACCCTTATATTTGAATACTTTATAATTCTCAAACACCCATTTAACTTTTTTTCTCTCTCTATATTTCTCTCTATATCTTATCACTTTTTCTATTTCCATCTCTCGTGTTAAATGAGTTTGGCTGTACAAAAATAATACTTACCTAAATTGAGGGACATCTGCTATTTGGGGTCAATGATTCAAAAGGAAAGTCTAGATCAAAAACAAATGGGGAGAGAGGAAAATGTCAACATAGGCACACATGGTCGTGTCAGGAGGGAAACGGTGCTGGCTGCATCTTCTTTCTATTATTGATTACCTTTCTGAACACGATGAGCTGTAGTTCTCCGTACATTTCACACGCAACAAATAAGTACAAACTTAGTATCATCATAACTACTGTGGGCTTGTCTTTGTCCTGTCTTTTATCTTTGTGTTAATCTTGTTGTTCTTTCTTTGGTTTGGGTGTTAGATCCAAACACGTCTCTCATTCTCAGGCACTTCATATTCCACACTGCCCCCTGCTGCTTCCTTTGTCCTTGCATGCTTTCAAGATATTATTGCTTAAATTGACACCAAAATCAAATAAGGAAAATGAACAAGTATCCTTACTCAGATCCAAAATAATAAACTTTTTTTTATTATTATAGAAATTTGTGTATTTAATGCAAACAAGTATATCTGAAGTACTCTTTTTTGAATAAAGAACTTATGAGCAATGCATACACATTGTCCCGAATTGCTAGCGAAAATCAATTGTCAAATCAAATTTCTTTCTGACCACGAATCAAGGGACGTGGTGTGACATAATTAAGGAAAACTATTGAGTACATGTTATCTCGTAAAACTCTCAAGACAATTATTGTCCCGATATATAGCAATATTCATGACTTATTTAACCTGCATTTCATCTTTAATCACGTTCATGCAATGCTAGGTGTAATCTTGATTAGTCTTTAACTTGATTATCACCATCTCTCTCTGATCCGCAAAAAGTGCCCCCAACCTATAATAGGTTGCTTTGACCAAAGTTATGATAGGGAAGTTGTGAGTATCTTTAACATTGTGTTCATTGACTCTATAAGATTAGTTGTCATATGACTTAAGTGTTGACCTTCATCGTACATTTGAGTCCATTTTTCTTTCGGTATTTTGTCGACCCACTTCAAAGCTTCTAGGTTTACGTCCTAGATTTTTTTGAAGTAGTGTTTGAATGTAGGCTTGTGCACCGGTATCAGGGCCGTATCTGAGGTATGGCGAAGATGGCAACCGTCCTAGGCCCTAAAAAATAAGTACGAAATTTGGGTCCCAAATTATTTTTTTTAGGGTTCTATTAGGCCCAAAAAATAATTGCTTAGTTTTTTGGTATCAAGTTTGATGTTTATATATATTTATTAGTTAGAACCCAAATTGTAGATTCGTCATATGCCACCAAAATCTCAAAAACGGTCCTAACCGATATATCTTGTATTGTAAAAAAACAAAAATTAAAAAAAAGTTGCCCTTGTTGTCTTACATGAAATATTAAATAGCAATGGAACATATATTTCTTTCTATGTCATTTTATATTTAATTATAAACTAGTTCAGTACAATAACTTTACAAAACAATATAAATTCAATAAGCTAACTTATCCTATCTATGATAAGTTAGCTTTTAAACTAATCACTATAAGTTCATCTGTTATAAACTAGTTTATCATATATTTATTATTTTGCAATCGAGAGCCCAAATACATGAATTTTTAAAGTTAGAATTTATGTTGTTTTGTTTTTATTTCCATGAATAGTCCCTCTCCAGGTCTAACATGTAAGCAACAAAAATTCAAAATTAGTGGTTTTAAATATTTAAGGTCAGAGGATAAAGGTGGTATTGTTTTGTTTTCATGTACATACACAGTCCCTCTATTGTTAGCATTTCTCAAATTCAAAACTTGTGTAATTTTAGTGGTAATTTGTCTTCTTAAATACTGTATATAGTGGATTCAACAATTGTTAGTTTATTCAACAACGTTGTTATTCTAAAATTATCCTTGAATTAAATTCATATTCACCAAAGTTAGGAATGTCATAAGTTACCGTACTATCGTTTTTCATTGTTTTTGAAGTAAATTTCATTGAAAATAAAGACAAACCGACAAAGGGGAAATATGATTATTTTTGGTCGAATTATTTTGTAGGTCTCTAAATTATTTCAAAAAATTTAAACAAATCCTTTTTTTTCTCTTCCGATAAGGCCAAGAGAAAGGTTGAGTATCCGGAAGAATCTAAAGCATCCCAACTAGGTTGGCACCCAATAGATTCCCCCATCGTCTACCGCCTTTCCAATACGTAAATTTTATTACAAAAAGGAAAAAAATTACAAAGAGGGGGACTAAGCCAATACCCTCGAAAGAAAAAGAAATATATACAGAATACTAGGAACAAAAGTAATTAAGGAAATAAAGTTCGGCATCCCATTCATGTCCGTAGAAAAATCTTCCCCCAAAGATGGAGGCAACAAAGTGAACAACAACGTGCATGAAACAACAAATTTCTCCAGAACCACACTGTGTCATGAAACAACAAACACAAGCCGATAATTATTGTTGCTGATTTCTCGGATGTTCCAATAATATATTCATTTAAATGGTGGTCGAGAGCGGGTTCTGAGTGAAGTTTTCTGTAAAGTCTGTAAATTCTTTTTTTTTCCTATGACTTGGAAACAACCTCTATAAATGGTGTTTCGGTCTCTGCTGGCTTTGCCAACAAGTCTGCATAAAGTTTAAGTCCTTCTACAGCACCAGATCAATCTTAGCATTATCCGGACCACAATGCTACTGATATCAAGATGTGTATTTTTTACAGGAGATAAAACAGACATATAATTCCCCTCGATATTATTTTCAATTAGCTCATCAAACTTAAAAATAATTGTAGTTTCCTCCTTATATTTATCCACCAAGACCATAGAAAACCTCAAAGTTAAGAGAGCATCGACAAATATACTTATATATATTAGGTTATCAAACCCACAAAATAATTCAAACTCAAGTCCTTCTGGAATATGAGTTGAATTCTTACTGGCTAAATCAACCTATATTGATGGTACATTTTGAATATAATATTATATTTTATCGAGTCATTTATTTATTTACTTTTTCTTCATTAATGTAAGTATAAAACAGTTAATTAGCTAAACGTATAACTAAAAAATTATAACATTTTTTTGGTACAAAAAATATAGCATTAAAAATTAAGAACATGTTAATGGAAATATATTTTTTATAAAATCATTTTTTTCAGGGATTATAAAATGAACAATTAAAAAGTAACAAAGAAAATATATAAATTATAACTCTTAATAAACGTCAAATAAAAACCAGACCTGCTGGATCGACCTGTCATCGTTAATTTCATAACTACTACGTATTATAATTTATAGAATTCGTTGTGTTTTTAATTTAATTATGTGTAGCTAAATTTTTGAAGTCCAACCAACCATGAAATTCAATTCAACTTTTGAATGCCTGAAAGGTTAGTTGGCTTATCGACCAGACTACCACTCGTATGCAAACACGGTCTCTTTTGTCTTCATTCATCCAGTGGAATCTCACATCTCAAGCTTGGGTGGTTATATATTATGATATGATAAGTGCAACTAGTTTTAAATAACTAATATGTCAGTTTTAATGAAGGATTTTAGAGCATAATAATGATGGATCTAAATGGAAGCTAAACGTATCGGCTTAGGAGTTTTTAACTTATGGTTAGAGATCGTATCATATTGGACCAATGGGCATACTTTAATCTACGTAAAATATTAAATAAGTATTTCATTACCATTCACTTACAATGTAAAACCTAATTGGATGAAATAATGTAAATTTGAGCAAATTTGGATCGTACAATCGTATATATATGCCCTGTTTTTTTAAGCCACTAATATAAAAAGTATATATATGCCCTGTTTTTTTAAGCCACTAATATAAAAAAAAAATGTATAATTAAAAAAATGAAATATAAGAAAAACTATAGATGCTTAATATTTTTTTTTAAAAATGTGGGCCCCATATCTTGAGTCTTTTAAACCTCAACTTATACGAAAAACTTGGACCTCATTTTTTTAACCTAGGAGGTAAAGTTCTCAACACACTTAATTTTTCTTCTTTCTTTTTTTTGGTCAAATAATTTTTTTTTTTAGAGGAATAATTTTTCTTTTTAATTAGTTTCAATTACACTCTTCATAATCAATTAACACAATTTTTTGTAAAAATATTGAATAGAACAAGTGGCCTGATAGGAGTCTATTCCTAGTTTGTTTAAGCCCCTGTTTGGTTTCACGTTTAGATGCTATGAACGTGCGTTCATCACCTGCAAACGTGGTTTTTGAAATTAGAAGGATGTTTGGCAATCAATTATAAACGTGATTCATCTTTGTAGAATTGATTTTAGTGGAAGCCACATATTGTAGCTTTTGCGTTGGCCCGAATCATGTTTAGTAATGTCACATAATAGTTTCCATCTTTACCCTTTTCTTTCTGCTGTGTCGTTTGTACTGTTGTGTTTATGCTACAATTTCCATTTCTAGAGGTTAGGGAAGAGAAAAAGAATTTGAACTTTTCTTTTTTATTAAAAAAATGAAATGGCTCTGAAGGCCCATTGTTTGTTGGTTGCTTCTTGACTCTTGTCCTTTGTTTTTTAAGCTTTCTTTCTATTACCTTTCTTTATTACTAGACTCTGACCCGTGCGACGCACGAGTTTTGAAGAATATAAATATCATATTGATTATACATTCAATACTATGCTATGAAACGACTGCAAAAAGGATAAAAAAAATGCAAAATATACATCAATTTAAGCTATTAACTTTGTTTTTTTACCAAATAATATTACTAGTTGTGTTCTTGGATTTCTTCTTACTTAATAATGAAAAGAAATTGCAATCAGAAAAGGAACTGCTAGGGCATTTGTGACTTTAAAAAAAATGTTTTAGTACGGTATATCAATTTTGGAAGCAACAATATATCAATCAAAATGGAAGTGGCTTAGTGGTGAAAATTGTAAAGTGTAGTCATATGGTACCCGGTTTAATTCCTTGCAAAACCTTTTTTTCATAAAATTTATTCAGACCCGCCAAAAAGGACGGGATTAGGGTTAGGTCAGACTGTTTAACATTTATATATATAAAGATTAGACTTAGATTTTTGGTGTTAGACTGATAAACTTTGTTGCATAATTTTATTTAATATATTTCACACAAAAATTAAAGAAAACCGAAAAATTTAACAAATATTTTTTTTTGGTTACAATTAAAAAATTAATATAGCATAAATAATAATGTAAAAAAGCTATATAAATAATTAAATGTAACCCTTTCGGAAAAAAATTAAATTGAATAATACCAAATAAATTTAAATGATAATCTATAATATAAATGAAATATATAGATTTGAAGTAAATTAAAACCCATTTTGGTAATTATATGTCTAAAAGCAATTCTAATCTAAACTATCCAAACACAATGAATTAGTGAGAATCACTTTTAAGTAAATGTATCCAAACATAAATCAATTTAACTCAACTCACTTTTAACGAAACTCAATTCTATCAAACTCAATTTTGGCCACCGCTGAACCAAACACACACTAAATCAATTGGCTTGATCTAACTTGTTTTTGTAAAAAGACATTTTAGAATTTTTTAAAAACCTAATTATATAAGAAAACTTTTTGCTTGGGAGGAAGAATTGTTGTTAGAATATGTTGTTTGCTTTCTACATTCTTTTACATGAACATGTTTTAGACATGTGGGTTTGAAGGCTTGATCATAATGAGACTCTTTTAAAGGTGCTTATCATTTGCTTACGCATAATGTGTTAGATGAATCTTTATCCTTTCAGGATTTGATTTGGAACAAATCAACTCGTTTAAAGATTTCTCGATTCTCTTGAAGGCGACTTCAAAATCGGCTTCCTATAAAGACCAATTTAATTCAATGTGGCATCAATAATGCAAAGTCTTTTTTTGTCTTCATGGTTGTGGATTCAAAGAAAGTTCCTAACACTTATTCTTTGATTGTGCTTTATTTTTTTGGAAGTGTTAGGTATGACAGTTGAATTGGTTAAGTACCCCGTGTGCATTGTCAAGTGATTTTCATTCTTCATGCACAACAACTTATTGACTTTTTCCACTTAAAAAGGAATTCCGTAATTATTTCCAAGCCATTTGATTCACTTGCACTATGATCATTTGGTGATTTGGTCTAATTTTAATAACAAGTTATTTGGTACCAAGGAATTGTATCAAATCATTGACCGGTTGAAAATTCAGCTATGGTTGTGGATTAAGGTCAAGTACACATAGTTTTCTTATAGTCTTAATCTTTGGTGGATTAACCATTTTGGTTGTTTAGGCTTTTAGCTTCTTGTTCTTCGGTTTGGTTAGAACTTTTTATCAAACTCTTTTGTATCTCTCCTACTTTCTATTCTTTGCGCTCCTTATGCTAGTATATTCTTTTAATATATTCCTTTTGGCTTTCCAAACATAAATAACATATGAGATTAAACAAACAGAACAATTAAAGTGCTTCTAACCTCTAGGGAGATGATAACATTTTAAGAGGAGGAGTCTATTACTTAACAAGAACATTAACCTATTAAGAACGTTCGTTAGAAGAAGAAAAAAATGGATATTGATTAGTTGTTAGCAGATAATTTCTAACAACAATTCTTCCTCCCAAGCAAAAAGTACATATTAATGAACCTATTTAATTGGTCCAAGCAAAAATAGAAAAAAGTTTTTGCTTGGTCCAATTCAATAACTAACATGTACTACAAATAAAATAGAAAATAAAGTAAATAAAAATTGGTCCGACCATTTCAAGTGATTCGTTTTTCTTTTTAATTTCTTTTTATTTGTTTTCTAAATACACGTGATAAAGTACATATTAGTGAATCTATTTAATGACTCTTTTTAGTTTAATACTATTGGAATTATTGAGTCCTTAATAAATGTTATTATTTAAAATTATTAATAAATAATGTGTACACGTGAAACTCATTTAAAAACTCTTTTTAGTTTACTACGGCCGTAGATACTCAATTACTATGAAAACAAAACAATACCTAAAAAATGGGAAAAAATAACAATGACAAATTTTCTTGACAAAGAAATGTGGTAGAGAAATTTATTAGAATTGAAGCACGTTGAAATAAAGATAAACAAAGATCAAGCCTCATTAGCCACAGTGCAATTATCATTAGAGAAGGGTCACATTCATAGGCTAACAAGGTTCATACTTCCCTGACATCCAAAGCAAAAACATTGTCACATTTATCCTATACGTCTAAATAACTTCTAAACGTTCTCTCTGAACACTTTCAAGATATTAGAAAAAGTAACAATACCAACTAAGCTGCAATCATCTTCAATAACCCACAAGTAATTCACTCTATGAGCAATTGCTTGAATCATCACAGCAATCAAAGAGCTCTTGGGATGACAAACTATAGCCTCTACATTCCTCACAAATCTTGCCGAATAGCTCGATGACCTTGCGTGCTTTCCTGACCTCGTCGGACTCTCCTCATCAGAGGAAGACGAGGTCGACACCTCATTGGTTAAGGAAGTCAAAATTGTAAACTCTTGTAACAATTTCTCCAAATTCTTCTCCTTCAACCTTGCCTTTACAAGTCTCACAAGATCCTCTGGTGGGGCACCACATTCAATGTAGGCCATCAAGTCCCCTGCGGACAAAGTTGTGATCGTGGCAGCAACTGTCTCATCGCAACAAGCAAGCGTGAAGGGCGATATCTCACCGACGAATGTCCCATCACTGTCGACAATTGCAACGGAAGTTTGTTGTGCAAGCGACTTTGAGATGGCTTCAATGGACGAAGACGCAGGGGAATAGTAATCGATGGCGAGCACATCGGGGCTGATGATATCGAGAGAATCAATGGAGTATGCAGGGAGTGGAGTGAAGAGGCCAATGGAACCAAGCAAGAACCTGATCACATCCTCTTGTGTTAACCAACAGAATTCAACACCATTGTGGTTGTTGATTGTTGATGACTTTTGTTGCTGTTTTCTCCTTGAAATGCCACCTCTTTTTGTTTGCAAAATTGGCACCACAAGATTCTGTGCTCCCTGGAGTATGAGATCAATGGCTTCCAATAAGCTGAAACATCAAGATAACAAGAATGAGGGTTAATTAATTAAAATTATTAATCTTGATCATAATAAAATATTGCAAAAATGCAAAAGGTAACAAATAAAAGTACCTAGAAGAAGATTCAAGCTGAACAACAAGACCATCAACCTTAGGCAAAACTACAGAAACCAAAGCTTTAAGAGCTTTAGAAGGACACAAAAGATTTTCTGGTTTGCAAAGGTAACAAATAACATCAACCATGCAAACTTTCCCAACACATAGACAACGACCGAATTCAGAGTGGTCACAGTTCCAAACACTGACGAAACTTTCGTCGGAGCTTTTGAGGACTTCAATTGCCTCAGCAATGGTAGCCGACGTCGAAATAGACTTCAACGGCGGCTTACCAAGACAGAGTTCAGATAACTCATGTGCCAAAAAGGATACTGCCATACAAAGAATGAACGTGGAGGCGTTGAGAAAGTTGAAACGGTTGTTGAAATGTTAAAACACGTTTTTGTTGTAATGAATAAGAGGGAAATGCAAGCGTGTACTTATAGAGGAAAATAACATCGGAGTCAAGTGGAAAAAGAAGGTTATGTTAATTTTGATTTTTTTAAGTTGAATCAATTAACGATGTAAATGATATATATTATGGATGTATAATTGACAACGGATTGAGTATGTGGTATTAAAATACATGAGAAATATATTTGTTCACTATTTTTGGATAATTTTTAAAAATTTCTCTCGGTATTCTTATTGTCGTTTCTTTTGAATAATCCAACAAGACTTGATGCCCGTTTGGATTAAGTTTATTTTAAACTTATGTAAATAAAAAGGTTTTTATGTATTATTCATAAGTGTCTGAATTCAGTTTATGAGAAAATTATTTACAAAGAGACATTTTTTTTATCAATGAGAACTTATAAATTAACATAAAAATTTATTTATTTACATAAACTCAAATAAGTCTAATCCAATCGAGTTACCATTTTATTAAGTGACATACACCAAGGTTCTATCATTTTAAAAATGTGTCCTACATAAATTGGTATAGCTCATAGTCATATGTAATTTTTTTTTTTTGTTAGGTAGCGTAGTGGCTGAAACTCACACATTTTTAATATGGAGAAGTGGGGTGTCCGGGATTCAAACCCCAACCTCGCATATATTTGTCCCTACCAACTGAGTTAAATTTATGGGGACAGTCATATGTAATTTATCCGAGAAAAAGATTGAATGATAAAAATACGGACTGTTTGATAAGGTGTTGTGGTGATTAACAGCTGATCGCATATCAGATCGATCAACAAGTCGGCATCTTAACATATGTTCTTACTAGGAATATATTCTCGATCACAAACTTTGATCAACTTGCACAATATATTAATGTTTTCTTACTAGGAATCATATTATTGCACGTGCATTATTAATTTACGTATAGTAAAAATCTTCTCAAGAACCAACAAGATATTTTAATTGAGTAGAAGGTGGAAAAATATGTGGGTAAATTTTTCGGTGATTGGGGATGTAGAATTTGTTTAACATTTAAATTTATTTTAAAATAAATTAATATAAAAATATAACATGACAATTAATTAACAAGTGGATGATGATACTACACAACCAAACTTCATATTACCATTGTGTTCACCAAATATTTGTCCAAACTTTTTTATAATATATAATTAATTTGTCCAAAATTTGATAAATAATGCATTAGCGTGTACACTACTCCACTTGTTCAAAAAAAAACAACAATGAATCCTCTCCCCCTCTCTCCCCCCTCTCTTTTGTGAGCCGTCGGCTGAAACCCTAATTTCTTCTTCTTCATCAACCAAAGAGGGATGGTTTAGGGTCAATTTTTGACCCCAAATCACCCTTCTAAATCGTTTTTCTCCTTCCCTTATATTTAAATAAGTGATTTTCACATCGAATTAGGTTTTCCTTTTGTGATTTCGTCGTCTTAGTGCGACGTTGTTTTGTTTGTCATCTTTGTGCAACTTGTTTGTCTTTTCCCTTGTTCAAGTGTTTGTTCGATTCAGATTGTCAGATCAGCTTCGATCTAGTGCAGATCCAACCAATAACTTTGGCATCATCAACGTTGCAGATCCGGAGGCATGGCTATTCTGGAGATTTTAATATAGTCATATTTGTAGGCTTATGTACTTTGCCATTTTATGCTATTAACATGGATGTCGTGAATTTGTTCACAGATTTATCCTTTTTGTTTTTAGCAAATTCGTATTGCATCGATGTACCCTATCAATTTGAATGAATGTCATTTGTTTTGTGTCAAAAAAAAGAAAAAAACAAGTACACTACTCCAGCTAATTTTCACGTTACTAATTAATTTTCAATCCTTATTTATATTTGTCATGCGTGATGGTGACTGATGACAAACATATTGTAAGCAAGAAGCATGTACAATATATGTTACTGGCTCTCAAGAACTTTAGATATAGAATAAAGGAAAATCTTATACGTAGCATGTTTAATCAAATCGATGCCTCTAAAATTTAAACTTCGGAAGATCTATTACATGACGTGTATACATTATTTTATAAAAAATGATTATTATTAATTTGTCTTGGTGTTAATACTCTAATCAAAGCATAATTACTTATACGTGGAATATTCATATTTCATAATTGAAAACCGAGGCAATGTATTTATAATTTATTTATAGCAATTTAATCTAACTTACCTACATGTTAAATGGAAAATCCCAAGAGGAAGACATCGATGGCTAACCAAACTACATATATTTATCCCATCTATATATTCATGATCAAATGAAAACAAAATTTAAATATTAATTTGCATTGCTTCTGTGGTGATTTATACATTTGTTTGAGTTATTTAGATTGATGGACTATTTATTTTTCTCAACTCGTCGGCTTTTAAGAAATATCGGTGTAGCAAATTGATCGGATATCTACATATCATTTAACTTAAAAGTTTTACGTAAAAGATCGGAGTACTCATTTAGTTCTATTAGTGTTTTTTTTCTCTCTCTTTCATACATGTTTCCTCTGCATGAGTTAATATTATTTGAGACATTATCAAACACCAAATGCGAACACGTTTTTCGGTCAAAATTCAAACTTTGATTTATCATGTTTTAAGAGACTGGCCCTCCCACTAGACTCAACCTTGATGATAGTTTTATTATGGTGAGAAAACGAACAAGAATGGTTAATTTGGAGGAGGAGGACGATCAGCTGCATATAATCCTCATGTTTTGGTGTGTCGGATTAGCCAACATAAGATCTTCTAGCTTTGAGCAACCGGATAGAGAGCTAGGCCATCAATTCAATACTACTAAAATCGGTTGTACATTATAGCCCAATGCTCCCATATAATTTTATAACCACAGAAGAAATTCTCATCAAATATTTATCTCTTCACACTCAGAAAAAAAGGGTTGGTTTATGCCTAGCAACAATATACTTTGATATTCTAAATAAAATTCAAAGAAAGTGAGTGGAGGGAAAGAATAAAGATGGGTTTAGACCTCTCAAATTGAGAAACGTCTCTCTAATATGTAGGAGTCAATGATTTTCGACAGAAAGGTAGAATCTTAAGATAGATCCAAAAACAAACGGGGAGAGAAGAAAAGGTCAACATAGGCACACATGATTGGGTCAGAAGGGAAACGGTGATGAGCTGTGATACTCCGTACATTACACATGCAACAAATGAGTAGAAATACATGCATGCAAGTTTCATCATAACTACTGCGAACTTGCTTTGGTTCTGTCTTTACCTTTTGATGTTGTTCTTGTTTCTTTGCTTTAGGTGTTATTGTGTCTTTGTTAGATCCTAACACGTCTCTCATTCTGAGCAACAAGGATCCTCTATATTTGGAAGAGAAAAATAGAGGGATTTCGGACAAAAAAAAAAAAAAAAAAAAGCGGGGGGAAAAAAAAAGGGGAAAAAAAAAATAAAGATGTAAAAAATGGAGGGAAAAAAGCGAGAGAAAATAAATTAAGAGATAGATAAAGAGAATAATAGAGTACTTCATCCTAGTGGCGTATCCAGGATCCTGGGTCAGGGTGCGAACAATTTAACTTCATTTAATATTTATTTTATATATATAACTACATAAATAATAAAAATCATAAATGTTAATAAATATAATCAAATTTATTACATATAAATATCTTACATATATTTCTCTCGTGGATTGAATATGGGGTGATGTAGAACGCAATAAGGTTGAACACATTAGAGGTTTTTAGACAGATTTCAAAACGATGTAGAAAATGACCATTGTTGTTGTAGTGAATATGTTATCAAAAGAGATAAATAGAGAGGAGCATGTATGAATTTTTGTATAACTAACTCACAAAATATTATGAAACTCAAACCAATCAACTAGTCTGTTGTGAAAAAATACACCAATAATAAACTTGATGCGTGGAGCAAATTAATACCAAGTAATCAAATCAAGTGGGTGACAAAATAATTCAAACAAAGGTAAACAACAAGAGATAAAGGAAGAAGGAGAACACAAGAATCTGTTTACCCAGTTCGGTCTAATGATGACTGTCATACCCCAATTTTTGACCTAACATGTCACTGACACGTGTCGTTTGATGCTACATTTATACGCCGTCTGACCCTGATCGATCTCTGCGTTTCAGTAAAAATTTCGGCAGAGAGGTATTTTAAAATACCTCATTTTTGGTTCCGAGTCGGGCCCTCTTCTCTCAATATTCATTTTTGTTTTTAATTTAATTTTAGTTTCCATCTCTTATTTAAATTTTTAAATC
>Ga0228711_1006263_pt1 | contig 17769 bp, 15 predicted proteins | sample MedpolnodulmetaG_2_FD_177996 | JGI IMG/M metagenome (GOLD analysis project Ga0228711, IMG submission 177996) | Root nodule microbial communities from Medicago polymorpha collected in Santa Monica, California, United States - brown nodules | ecosystem: Host-associated > Plants > Roots > Nodule...
GTTTCACAGGTTACTGATCTCAAACTCTCGGTGGATCTCTTGGAAAAAGAAAGAGACTTTTACTTTTCAAAACTACGGGATATAGAAATTCTATGCCAGACATCAGAACTGGAGAATGAACCTGTAAGAATTCCGGCAAAGGCTTGCATTGTAGTTAATTTACTTTTACTTTTAAAAAATGAGAGGTTTCTTTCCTTGCCCGTGATCATGTCTACTTACTTCTATGTGGTTCATCAAATACATTATATTTTACTCTCACATCCTTTAATTAATTATTTTCTTTCACCTAAATTTCCTAATACCTTCAAATTTCAATCATCTGGAGTGTTTGATTTGAAAAATATTTTGTTCTGGCAATGACATGTATATTTTTAGTTGCTTTATATCATTCACGAGTTAGGTTTACCCTTGAGTTCTAAATTTTTATGTTTCTTTAGTCAAGGAGAAATGACTCTCTGAATGGTTTGGAACACTAATAAGCCGTGTTTTCTACTTCCACATCCATGACAATTTGGTGTTTCTCTTTAAATATGACGTGGATTGTAACCCCCTGTGTTTCTTGAAATTGTATATGCTTGCTTTGGTCCGTTCCAGCTTGATAATGTGTGAAGAATCCATGCATAGGTTAATAGTCCAATAGGCTCAATCATGTAGTTGATCATACATCAATTGAAAATGAATTTAGAACATATGGGGCTGTTATGCAGTACTCTTAGAAGCGTGGTTAAAAATAAATTGAAAAAAATCAATTCATGCGCAACGTTACTTTTTGCAGATATCGGTAGCAATTAAGAAGATTTTGTATGCTGCTGATGCAAAAGAGTCAGCATTAGAGGAAGCTCAGGCTTACATTAATCAAACATTGGATGCTGTTGAAGATCAACCAGAAACCGAAGCATGATTTCTCATTCCAGGCTGGTATTCATAAGAGATTTTCCAGGGTCTGTTAAACAAGCTTAGTGCCATCTGCGATGAGAGAGACCAGAAACTGTTCCCATCCAATGGCCAGAAAGTGTCATTTAATTACATAGATTTAACTGTTTTTCTCCTTGTAAGCTTGGATGGATAATCAATATATTTTTAGAACTTTTTTATTGAACATTGCTTTTGAAAATTGCCAATTGTATTTTAGATGTATCAGTCTGTCTCCGTTGTTTCAAATCAAAAGCTGGTTTTAAACAATTACGTCTTGTTTGGTTAGATAGGGATGAAAATAGACTAGTCTGAACTAGATTTTGACCTTATAAAAAGTTTAAGGCATAAGCTTATTTTTTGACCTGAACCTGGCATTTTTTTAAAAAGTGTTATGTCCGATTAGTTTATTTCAAAGCCTATTTCATATCAATATCTTTAATTAAACTAACCTACTTTTAGATAGACTAACAATCTGCTATGCCAATGAGTTAAAAGTTCTATTTTGAGATTTATGATGACTATGAAGAGACACATTTGACTTTGTCACACATACTAATACATCAAGATATCTATAATTTTATATTAGAAAAAAATGTGAAAATTTAATATTTAAATAATATACATTGAGACGAATCTAACATCTTATATGATATTATTTATCTTTGTATATTAGTAGAAAAATGTGGTCAAAATATGTTAGGTAAATATTACACATTATCAAAATGTCATTTATTCTAGAACAGAGGAAGTATTTCATTAGAGTTACGATACATGGACAACCTTAGATAGCAATACACCTCTTGGCACCCACACAAAAATCTGACACGTGGATCTTGCACAAGCACACTTTCTCTTTCATCTCCTCTTCTCTCTTTCTAGTGCATGAAGTGTACAAGAATGTATGGGAATAAAGAATGTCTATCTAACATTTTTCATTTCATTACCATCTTATAAAAATACATTTATATATGTCAAAAATCAATGTAGGCAAAATATGTTTAAATTAATGAAAATGTTTTAACACAGAATAAATATAAGATAATGGTAATAAAAGATTAAAGGACGAGCAGTGTTGGTGTAAATTTATCAATCATGATTTAAATACTACTTTGGTCCTTTAATTTATTTAAAGGTTCAATAATATGTTTAAATTAATGAAAATGTTTTAACACAGAATAAATATAAGATAATGGTAATAAAAGATTAAAGGACGAGCACTGTTGGTATAATTTTATCAATCATGATTTAAATACTACTTTGGTCATTTAATTTATTTTAAAGGTTCAATTTAATCCCTTAACTTTAAAACTAGACAATTTGATCTATTAATTTATTTTAAAAGTTCAGTCTGATTGTTTAACTTTAGGTTAGCAATCAGAATGTGCGGCACTCATCTCCTGAAATCATTGAGCCTAGAAATGCGTCACCATCTCATTCTATACCTACGGCCTCCAAATTGCCGCAAGGTGGGAAGCTTCTGCAGAAAACGCTGGTTGCTAATGCGGTTCCGAAGTTAGTTCCGAATGCAGTGCCTTGTAAAATCAATGATCAGTTATCTCAGCAGGTTCTTGAGGTGGTGGGTGACACTCAATCAGGGGATCCTTTAATTGTTAAAAAGAGGGTTGTCAAGCGAACCTCATCTTGCCCTCCAGGTAGGGTTCGTTCGGCAACTTCTGGTCCGTGGAGTTTAGAGTGGTGAATAGACAGAAAGTTTTTGATTCCGGGGTTCCGTTATTGCTAAAGCTGAAGGTTTCTGAAAATTCTAATTCTAAATGTGCACCAAGAATAACTAAGAAGAAGGGTGACGGTTACCTACGTCACTGTGCTCAAAGTCTAAAACGTATTGCAAGACTTTCAGATAAAGATGTAAAGAGGTTCTTCGTGCTTTGCGAAGGACTATGAAACAACGTAAGGCGGTATCTGATGTATCTAAGGCCAAGGGCATGTCTAATGATGTTTCTTCTAATAATGAGTTTCAGTCATCTGTCAATAGTGATTGGAAGCATTGGTTGGTGCTTCATGGTAATGATAAGGCGATGTATGAGGATGTCTGAGGTATAGGGAAGGTTGTTGGTCTTAAGTTTAATGGTGATAAAAATAATATGTTTGATGTTCTGTCAGTGGTGGGAAGGAAAAATAATGGTGGTGGTGGGTAGGGTGTGTAGGCCGAAGTTGAGGTTTAAGGAGAGGGGACAGGGTGGATTGGTGTTGTGTGTTTGTAAATGAAAATAATATCTTGGAATGTTAGGCGGTTAGGGAGTTTTGAAAAAAGAAGGGAGGTGTGTCAGTTGGTGCGGGAGAAAAAACCTTTTATTCTTTGTTTACAAGAAACCAAGTTGTCTGTGTTTGATGCTCCAATTTGTAAATCTATATGGGGTGATGTAAATGTTGATTTTTCTTACCAACCTTCAATGGGAGCTTCTGGTGGTTTAGTTACTTTTTGGGATGTTAAGGAGGTTGAGGTATGGTCATCTATGCCTTTCGATCATGTTTTGGTGATTGTAGGCCGTTTTTTGAACACTAGGGAGGAGTTTGTTTTGTTTAATGTTTATGCCCCTTGTGATGCTACTCGACAACAGGTCCTTTGGAATAATTTATCTATCAGATTGGGTTATTTGTCAGTTCAAAATGTTTGTGTGTGTGGTGATTTTGATGCGGTCCAGTGCACAGAGGAACGTCGGAGTCTTGGAAGTGTGTTTAATCTGGGGTGGAGCAAAAATTTCAATAATTTTATTGACGAGAATTTGCTGGTGGACCTCCCTCTCCGGGGCCGCAAGTACACATGGTTTCGGGGGGACGGGAAGTCTATGAGTCGCATTGATCGGTTTTCACTATCTGAAAGTTGGTGTTTGACTTAACCTAATTGCTTCCAGTTGGCCACGCCGTGTGGTTTGTCGGATCACTGTCCTTTGATGCTTGCTAATGATGATGAAAATTGGGGACCAAGACCGTTTAGTATGCTAAAATGTTGGGAGACTTTTCCTAGCTATAATAATTTTGTTCGCGATAAGTTTAAGTCCTTTCAATTGGAGGGCTGGGGTTGCTATGTCTTGAAAGAAAAAAATGAAGCTTGTAAAATTGGCCTTAAAAGAATGGCATCAGTGTCATACACATAATTTACCTACAAGAATTTTGCCCCTAAAGGATAAAATTGCTTCTTTAGATTTGAAAGGGGAGACAAATGACTTATGTGATGGAGAGATTGAGGAGCTTCATGGATTTTCAGAAGAGCTGTTTTCTTTATCTCGAATGAAATCAAGTATTTGTTGGCAACAATCAAGAATTCAATGGTTTATGTGAAGGGGATGTGAACTCGAAGTTCTTTCACGGTATTATGTCAAGTAGGCGTCGAAGAAATTCAATTTCGTTCTTTTTTGTGAATGGAGTGTTGATTGAAGGGGTTCAAAATATGCGTAATGATGTGTTCACCCATTTCTCGTCTCACTTTCAGCCTCATCATGTTCAACGCCCTAGTATGGATGCTCTTAATTTTCGAACATTGTCTTGGAGAGAAGGGGCGGTTTTGATAAAGCCGTTCTCAATGGAGGAGGTGAAGGCACCGATGTAGGACTGTGGTAATTTCAAATGCCCGGGCCCTGATGGGGTTAATTTTGGCTTCATAAAGGACTTATGGGACATTTTGAAGGATGATGTGCTCACAGGAATGGAAGGTTGGCAAAAGGATCAACAACACTTTCATTGCTCTTATTCCTAAGATTGACAGTCCTCAACGCCTGAATGATTTTAAACCGATTTCGTTGGTGGGCAGTATGTATAAAATTTTGGCACAGGTGCTTGCTAATAGACTTCGCTCTATGATTGGTTCTGTTGTTTCGGATTCTTAGTCTGCATTCATTAAAGGCCGTCAGATTATGGATGGCATTTTGGTGGCTAATGAAATAGTTGACGAAGCGCATCGGTGTAAGAAGGAATTGATTCTTTTTAAGGTGGATTTTGAGATGATTCAATTGATTGGGGTTGCTTAGATGAGGTTATGTTGAAAATGGGCTTCCCGACTCTTTGGCGTAAATTGATAAAAGAGTGCATTGGAACAACCACTGCTTCAGTTTTGGTAAATGGGTCTCCAACTAATGAGTTCTCTTTGGGGAGGAGCCTGAGGCAGGGTGACCCTCTCTCACCCTTCTTGTTTCTTTTAGCCGTAGAGGGGTTTAACGTGTTGATGGAATCTTTGTCGGTTAATAATCTCTTTTCTAGTTATAAGGTGGGGAGTAGTTTAAGTAGATAAAATAGTCACGGGGGGTTGAATTGTGACCCTTTAAAAATTAACCTGTAACTTTAAAATTGATTCTCAAGTTGTTTACTTGGAATAGTTAAGTTAGTAGTTTAACTTCGATTCGTTCTGAAGTTCATATGCAAAAACTACTTAATAAGATAAATGTGTGTGTGTGTAGTGTATACTGAAATTAAAGAGTATAGGGAAGAGAGAATTAACACACAAAGATTTATAGTGGTTCACCCATAAAGCTAGATGAGACTTTGTTTACAATTTGTATGGAGTTTGAATGATTGAAATCAGACAAGAGAATAATGGAGGGAGAAATTATCTTTAACAAGATAATAGAGAGAAATTATTGATTAAGAGAGAGATAGAAACAATGTTATCAATATCACAAGAAGTTAGTGTAATCCAAGTCCAATCCGATTCGAATCTCATCTAGAAGAGTTATAAAATGACAATTAATGTTACAATTATTAATTAATAATTAATTCTTCTTCTCAAATTTAAATAATACGTAGATTATATTACTTTTAGACCGTTTGTGATATCTTTGTCATTTGATATGTTTGACGATGAATTATTTGGTTCGAAAGAGTCTTTATTGCTTGTTGTTTGGTTGCAAGAGGTTGATGGTAAGTAGACAAGTTGTTGTTTACAAGTTTGACCTCTTAACTTGAAGGAATATGTAATCGCATATAATTATAAAATACCATATTAATTAATAATAATTTTCTTTGGCAGTAAGAAAAAAAAATCTCTTCCACAATTTTTTTAATATACATCTTGAATTGATAGTTTTTTTAAGCAAAGGAAAAAGTAAATTGATAAAAACAGACGTAAAAAAACAAAAAATAATCAAGGACATAAACCTGACAAAATAAACCCACAGAAAAATGCATGTCAGTCCTAACGGATAATAGATACATATAAATCAACACAATCCAATGAACCCTAACATACAATACATACATATCCCAACTCTATCCTAACAAAAACATCCATCACGAGCACAATCCAATGAACCTGCATACAGGCGTAAAAGCAAAATGTAAAAAAAGATGATGTGTTGACATTTGTGAGCTCCAACCAGAGAGGTCTAAAGGCTGATGAATGAACTGACCGTCAACACAACAACTTGTCTACTTACCATCAACCTCTTGCAACCAAACAACAAGCAATAAAGACTCTTTCGAACCAAATAATTCATCGTCAAACATATCAAATGACAAAGATATCACAAACGGTCTAAAAGTAATATAATCTACGTATTATTTAAATTTGAGAAGAAGAATTAATTATTAATTAATAATTGTAACATTAATTGTCATTTTATAACTCTTCTAGTGAGATTCGAATCGGATTGGACTTGGATTACACTAACTTCTTGTGATATTGATAACATTGTTTCTATCTCTCTCTTAATCAATAATTTCTCTCATATAAATAAATTATTTTAATCATTCATCAATAATTCTCTCTCATCTAAAATTCACCGATACTCAAATCTGATTTGAACCATATCTATTGTGGTTATAAAGTAAAGTTCTTATCAATGAGTTGTGTTTTCATGGATTATACAAATAATGTATAATGTAAAGGAGTAATTCTTAAATGAATGAGAAACATGATTACTATTGAAAAAAATGATATAATAAAAGCATATTTTGAACATAGTTTACACTTTATTATATTGTATGGTCTTTTTAACCTCGTCAAAAGGATTAGTGTTTATCATGATAAAATATGAAGAAAAAACATGTAGAATATATAATTGTATATTTTAACATAAATTATTTAATATAATTATTTATTTTGCTAAATTATAAATTTGAATTTCTATTTAATTTCTAATATTTTGTTTTTATTTTTTTGATTTTAATTAAAAAAATTAGAAAATGAGTAAGGTCAATGTCCCATTTCACCTATAAAATACCTGGTGTTGGGGAAGACAAACTCACATCACCTTTGAGTTCTATCTTTCACAAGGTGCTTTGAAAGAAGAAACCAATTAGGAGTTGACACAATGGGTTCTTTAGGCACAACAAAGAAAGTTCCTCATGTTGTGTGTGTCCCATTTCCAGCACAAGGTCACATAAACCCAATGCTGAACCTAGCAAAGCTTCTTCATTTCAAAGGTGGTTTTCATGTCACCTTTGTTAACACAGAATACAATCACAAACGTCATCTCAAAGCTAGAGGTCCTGATTCTCTCAATGGTCTACCAACGTTTCGCTTCGAAACAATCCCTGATGGTCTTCCGGAGTCCAACGTGGATTCGACACAAGATATTCCTTCCTTGTGTGAATCCACTAGAAAAACTTGTTTACCTCATTTTAAGAACCTTCTTTCAAAACTCAACAATGCTTTAGACACTCCTCCAGTAACTTGCATTGTTTCTGATGGTGTTATGAGCTTTACTTTGGATGCTGCTCAAGAACTTAACATCCCACAAGTCATTTTTTGGACAACTAGTGCATGTGGTTTCATGTGCTATGCGCAATATCACCAACTCATGGAAAAGGGCTTAATACCACTCAAAGGTAAGTTATTTTTGTTTGCTTAGATTGAAAAACAGTTTGCTTAGATGAATTCTCATTTTCTGTGCCTATAATATTGTCTCATTTCTTAGTCTCTAAATAAAAAAACTCTTTGACCTTAGTTAATAATTCTTTGACTATTAGTGCCCACATTAAATGGATCCCAGAATTTTTTCATTGCGAACAAGTTGCATCACTTAATGACCGTCTCAAAATAATTTTCTCTTTAACATTTTTTTATTTTCTCTCAAAGCAACATTTATTATTTTTTTCCACTATTATAATCTTATTTATTGAATTTCATCAAACTTAATTACTTCACTAACTATATTTAATAAGGGTATTTTAGTAAATGATACTAGTTTTACCATTGAAATCAACAGAATTGATCATTTCCTTAAAAATTGCGCCCAAACCTTAAACGATTATTATTTTGATACAAAGGGAGTACAATTTTTAAGACGTTGAATTTGTTTAGTGTTCACCACATTCATGCATTTGATTTAGGAAATTTGGAAATAAAAATTATCTTTCATTTGACCAAATGAATATTTTTTATCTTAAAAACACTAAATTAAAATATTTAATATTATATCAATTATTGAGTCAAAAAGATATTGTTTCAATTATAAATAATAAATAAATTAGTAAAAACCTCTATAAATAAATAAATAAATGAGAAATATAACCCACTTGTGTTAGTCTGGTGGTGTTGCTTGAGACCTTGGAGTGTGATCCTCCTTAAGGTCCTAGGATATGTTGAGACTTGAAATCGTGGACTAAAAGTGTTTTTTTTTAACAAGTCAAAATGAAATATTATAACCACCAAGAGCAATTCATCTCGCATAGTGGACTAAAAGTGTTAACGAAAGCACTTTAGAGATTAAATTTTTAGAATTTTTATATAAAAGATAAATTGACCATCCAATTTGACAGTGTAACAACATATTGTCATATCATCAAATTAATGGTCAAAATCGCGAGTTGATCATTTAACACCTCATATATTTTTTTAAAAACTAATAAGCTAAAACTCTCACCAACAACTTCCAATATTTTTATGGGGTGCATCTTTTAAACAATCACCAACTAATTATGAAGTAAATTTTGTGTTACATGCAGACTGGAGTTACATGACAAATGGGTATCTGGAGACAACACTAGATTGGGTGCCAGGCATAAAAGAAATTCGATTGAAAGATATTCCAAGCTTCATAAGAACCACAGACCCAAATGATCCAATGGTTGAGTTCATATCAGGAGAGTGCCAAAGAGCTCAAAAAGCATCTGCTATAATTTTGAACACATTTAATGCTTTAGAGCATGATGTTTTGGAAGCACTCTCTTCCATTTTTCCTCCCATCTTTTCCATTGGTCCCTTAAATTTACTCTTGAAAGAGGTAACCAATGAAGAATTGAACTCAATAGGGTCCAACCTTTGGAAAGAAGATCCAAAGTGTTTGGAATGGCTAAACAACAAAGAACCAAACACTGTTGTTTATGTTAACTTTGGAAGTATCACTGTTATGACAAAAGAACAAATGATCGAGTTTGCTTGGGGGTTAAGTAACAGTAAAAAACCGTTTTTGTGGGTCATAAGGCCGGATCTTGTAGCCGGTGAAAATGCTGTTCTACCTCCAGAGTTTTTGGAAGAGACAAAGGATAGAGGATTGTTGTCAAGTTGGTGCCCACAAGAGGAAGTGTTGGCTCATTCCGCTATAGGGGGATTCTTGACGCATAGTGGTTGGAATTCGACGTTGGAAAGTGTGTGTGCTGGTGTTCCGATGATATGTTGGCCTTTCTTTGCGGAGCAACAAACCAATTGTAGATTTTGCTGTAATGAATGGGGGATTGGTTTGGAGATTAAAGATGCTAAGAGGGACAAAATTGAGAGCCTTGTGAAGGAGTTGTTGGATGGTGAAAAGGGTAAAGAGATGAAAGAAAAAGCTTTGCAATGGAAGACATTGGCACACAATGCTGCTTCTGGTCCACATGGATCATCATTTATGAATCTGGAGAACCTCTTTCGTGATGTGCTTTTGTGAGAGAAGTTCAAACTTTTCATTGTTTGTGGTTTTTCTGCTTAAATAAAAAATAAATAAAAGCTTTGAAATAAAGTTGAAGGTGTTTGGTAAAAGCTTTGGTTATGTTCTCGTGAGTTGTGTGAAAAGTTCAATATTTTTTTTGAAATTGTTTATGCCAAAAAAAATAGATTTTAACACAATTGGCAGTGTTTGGTACGGTAGACATTTTTTAGATTTGTATGTTGTGAAACAAATGTTAGATCAAATTTAGACAATCAAACATGACTTTGAACACTTTTCATCTATATACACCAACAGATGTATCATTTTATGTATTTCCACTCTCAGTAAACCAGATCCTCTAAGCTTTTGAACTTTGAGATAGATTTAAACTCAAATGAAATCATATGAAGAAAATATAAAGAAAGATATGCAATTTGATTTAAACTAATACTTTACTTATCTCGCAACCAAAATCTAGATTATTAGAGACTCTCTCGCCTTTGAGCCAAAGGTTTAAGACCGAAAAAGAAGACAATCCACATATCGTAATATTCGTGGTTAAGATATTAAAGGTCATATTAACCATATAAAGGATTATTCTACAATCATACATATTGTTACATCATCCTAGGAAATATATATCACTCGAATCGACTTTAAAAAAAATGGTTTCTTCTTTAGAGAATGTGTAGTTCTTGTACATGTGTGTATTAATCAATTCATTGCATTCTGATTCAGTAAATTAAATATGCATGTCTAAACATCAATCTCTTGAGCAACCAAGTTTGAATTTGCGAATGGTCATTCTTCCATTTAGTGCAAGAGCAAGCACATCGTATTCCTCAACGTACCACAGTTCGGACACCACTGCCTGGATATGTTTGGAGGAAACTCAGCAAGTAAAATAAATGTCAGGTATGCTTATAGAAAAGTATGTAGACAACAAAACATCACTAAAAGTGTAAATTTCAGACAGATATTCAATCATATTTAAAATGTCGATCACACGCTCACCCTAACACACTCTATTGCTAACATTCCTCTTTTGCCATATATATTTGTGATGATACTTTAATACTATCATCTGTTTGAATGTCTGCAAGTTTTTTAACACTATCAGTGAATAATTATTTCAATTTATTATTAAAAGGCAAAATGTATATATTAGAAAATTTGGTGCATAAATTTAACAAATTCTGAAATGAACTCTAAAGGTGAAATTCCTCCATCGGATTATTTCTTTAGGATACGTAAATTTTGAATAAACCATCTATTCTAACCAGTTCTATAAGTGTCACTTTCTCTTCAATTTAGTCCCCTAAAGTATATAAAAATAATTAATCCTTAAAGTATATGAAATATGTCAATTTAATTCCTAAAGTATATGAAAATCTGTCATGTTAGTCTCAATTTTTTTTACAGCATTGACTAAATTGACAGATTTTATATGCTTTAGCAACTACTTGTTATATTTAATTGAAGAAAAAACGACACTTTAGGGACTTAATTGATGGTTTATACCATAAATTTAAGCCTACATATTTTGTCCTTTAAATTGATGTTTCACTACAAAAACTAAATGAAAAAAGCTCTTTCCTATAATATTTAAACTACTCAAGGCTTCAACTGCAATTTTGATTCTGCCATCTACAAAACAAACAAATAAATAACCACAAACCTTGAATCCTTGGAACTGACTATTAAGCCGATTCACTAACTCATGGAAAAATTGGAGTTCATTTGATGTTTTAAGCAGTTCCTGCGTATCACAAGAAGAAAAAAAAAGTAAACAATACGACAAAGGAGGAATTTGATTATTATATGATACAACTACCTATGTACCAAGCATTTGGAACAGAGACCGTTCTAAATTCGAGTATCACAAAGACAACCAACATGTGAATGCTACCTATTTCAAAGTTGCAATGTTAACTTATTTGTGAATGTTTGGATTAAATCTTGCAAACTACTCTCTAGGTGAACTTCATTTCGTAAAATGAGTTTTAAAAAACAACCATTTTGTCTAATTTTATGCAAAAACCAAATGACACTTTGCCATTCTTCAGATGAATCGCTAAATTAAAGATAACCTTCTGATTCTTGGCATGGATAAGATAGTCCAAAGTCCAATAAAATTTCTAAATATTCAAAAACAATCAATAATCCCAAATTTGAACACCCTAATTAATAAATTAAACCCCAGAGTAAGAATTATAAAAATAATCCAATTTTCATCATTGTAGGTAATGGACAATCGTGCCAATGTCCATGTTAGGACCAAATGCAATTATAATATGAGTGATGATGCTAACTCTAACAAATTCCAAGAAATAATGTAAATGCATAGTACCGTAGACGATGTTCTTGGTGGACCCAAAAGCCTTGCGAATGTAGTGTGAAGAATTGCAGCATCATACTGCAGATGAAATAATGACAGATTATTAACAAGCATCACAATGCAATGCAACTTTAGTGGCATATAAAATCACCAAATAACTTTAGAAAAACATAGCACATAAAAAATTGATGAGGTTTGCCAATTTTCTAATTGCATATCGAAATTCCGTGTAGTCCTGCTTCGAGTCATAGTATAAGAGTAAGAGATTCATCCTTGTTGTAGCGACATTACAGTAAAATTAGGTAACTTACAAGTTGCTTCTCTGGTGCACGTGGGAGCACATTCTTCAACCTAGAACGAATGGTTATGGGATCACTGCCCGAGATTACCTACAAAATAAACATACAGTTATTATTCTAGGCTTGCCAGTGCTTTCTGAAATCCTAACACTGGCACAAGTAAAAATAATGTCTTGGTTATATAGTTTTTATTTTATTTTAGTTTGGTCACGGGCTTAGAAAACTTATAAACTGATTCCTTGACTGATGTCAAGGTTGAAAGTTTCAACGTTGTCTACGCCTTGAAATAACAGAAATCCACCAAAAAGAAAAAAGGTTTCCTTTTAAGCCATGAATAACAGCAATTTTTTGGTATTTCCCTCTAACTAGAATGATAATAATGCCGAAGAATTTCTAGAATCAGTAAACCAAAACATACTAAATGAATCATACAGAAGAATATATATATATATATATATATATAGAGAGAGAGAGAGAGAGAGAGTCAAGATCAGTTGACACCAGGTGTAAGTTAACAGACTTACACCAAATCTTAACCGTTAAATCTAACCGATCCAATGGCTTATAATGTTGTGAGTCAAACTTATAATGCACCGTTTTTCCTATTTCACATACGATTAAACAAACCATTCTATACTTTCCCAGTCACCGATTGAAAGTTATAAACAACATCTTGTCTAGATTATGTCGATTAAACCAAAGAATTACAAATCGTCATGGATAATATGTCGATTAGCCCAAAGAAATACAAATCATCATGGGTAATTGTTGGTGAGTTTTGACTAATAAATTGTTAGTCCGTTTACAAATTGCCTATGCGAGGTGATGAATTCTTATGATTCTATTATGTTAATAAAATCAATAATCATAACCAGAAATTAGAATAAGACGAATCAAGAGATTTTTTGGAGGAAATAAAAGAATTAAGGTGTTTTAAATTAAAACTCATGATTCTTCGTTGAATTGGAAAATTAAAAGACATGAAAAGATATTAGGTTAAATATAATTAGGTATATATTTTTTCAAATCATCTCCACCGCTAGTTGAATTGTGAATTTTTAATTTTCATGAGCATATTAGATGAGCGAAACAGGTGAACAAAATGAAGAAAGAGATGAAGGAAAACCACGGAAAGCACAAAATTAGACGAGAGATTATAAACAGGTGAACAATTGGTGACTGGGAAAGTATAGAATAGTTTGTTTAATCGTACGTGAAAGAGGAGAAATGGTGCATTATAAGTTTGACTCACCGCATTGTAAGCCAATGGATCGATTAGATTTAACAGTTAAGATTTGGTGTAACCGTGTAAGTCTGTTAACTTAAACTTGGAGTCAACAGATCCTGACTTATATATATATATATATATATATATATATATATTCAAATTTTGTTGCTAAATGGAAAAAATTAGTAAACATAGAAACTTAAGGGCTAACAGTTAAAAAAGGAGAATGGCATAGCTCAATTGGTTTGAGCTAGGTCAACTAACGGGCTGAAGACGTTGGAGGAATTAATAGACCAAGGTTTAAACCCTGGGGAAGGAGAAAATAGTAATGTAACAACTAATATACTAACATTTGCCGGTAAAAAGAAAACAGATGAAACAATTTATGTCGATCACCGCTTCACCATTCTAAATCATTTGACAGGAATCGGTAACCAATCTATTTTGTTAGGTATGAGAGATAGAAAGAAAAGGTGAAGGGGAAGCATGAGTGAAAATCAATCTATAAGGTATGTGGGAAGGATAAGGAGATGAATCATTTAGCTATGGGAAAAATAAAAAACCTGCCAGCAACCAAGGAGCACCCCTGTTGAAGTTAAAACCACTCTATCCAATACAATTTTCAAAGGGCATAGCTTTGAAGCAACAGTTTCCACAAAAGATGCTTCGGCTTCTACCTGAAAAACAATGATTCTCATGAGTTATCACATGAGCAAACTGCCAATATGAATTGAAGCCATTGATACTTGAGGTATACCTCTACTTTGGTGGCACTTACAGGTACAATATGGTGGGAGGCATGGAACATGCTAAAATGGTACATACTCGAGTTCTGAAACCAGATTGCTAATTGACACACATGTAAGGAAGTGAATAAAAAAAATTAAAAAGATAAAGAAAAGATTGAAGCGAAATGGGAAATTTTCAAAGATAAATAAAGAATTTTGTTATCATTGTGACTGTATACTATAGGTAGATGAATCCAACTATGACTTACCTTTATCAAAGTATGGAGCGAAAATATTTTTAACAGCCTCCCTGTATCATGGAAACCATGCATCTCATAAGTGAATATTGAATAAGTAATATAAAGCAATAATATATCATATTAAAGAGGTACACCAGCAAAGAAGGATACATGAATAAATCGGTAATATAAAGCAATAACATATAATATTAAAGAGGTACAACAGCAAAGAAGGATACACGAACGTAGAGATATAATAATGATCATCATAATTTACAAACGTGGTGTTATATGCCCCATATGTACCAGGAAACAAAATGAAAATAGGTATAATCAAATGTTATCCCCTTGTAACTTTTTGTCTAAATCAATTTTAAAGTGCTGCTCTGTAAAATATAATAGTTTCCTCTCATCAAGTTTCAAAATGATACATTATATCCCTTTAAATCTTTGAAAACACTGAAGCTGAGGCCTTTTCCCCCTAAAATAACCATATTCATCAAGATGCATTGAGTTTTGTCTTTTATGCATGCTAGACTAGTAAAAGAAATTGTTGTTCTGCGATGAATTTGAAGAGAGAAAAAAAGTAGGAGACACACTACATCTCCTAGTCCATGAACATGAGAAAACAGAAGGGAATGTGCTCGTTTGATGTACTTTTGGGAAAGAAAATGATTGCAGGCATGGAAGATAACCTCGGATTCAGTTTTAACTAAATCATTTGTGGCTATTGATTAAAAACTTAAAGGATGTTCAAAGGAAAATAAAGTATTTCTTAAACAAGAAGGGGGTAAAATGTACAACTTTACCAAAAGAAATAAGTCACACCTAACTTCATTAAATAACGCATGGTAAATGTAAATTATTAAAAACCCTCATGTATACGGTCAAAATACAGGAATCATATCAAAATTATCATATTCATGAATTATATGCCCCTCTCTCTCTCTCTCTTTACACCACAGAAAGGAAAAGAAAAATTAACCCAGGTGATATTCGAACTGAATCAAAGGATGAAAATATAATCTTTGTGTGAAACCTTCTTAAAATGAAACAATTTCTGTGTGGTTTCCTTGATTGTGTTGTTTTCAATGGCGATGTCGGCCCTACCGAATGTGACAGGATCAAATTTTCTTAGCCTTTTCTGTTTGTGGATTGATCACGCACTTCGATGGAGGGGAGGCTTTGTATCTGATTTTTTCATAACGTAAGAATATGTCATGTGCTTCTTTCGAAAATTCTCCATTTTGATTCTTCGTACTGGTGTAGCACCAGAAGAAATGACTTCAAAATTTTGAGAAGTGTCACAGTTGGCTACACGCTTAATCGAACCGACTACATGACCATGTAGGACACAAGGTTGGAGAATTTATCGACGTACGGTGTATACTTGTAATTTACTTTGTACATTTCACCATTGGTAGCCCAATCTGATGCATCCCATATTGTGGGATACAGAGTCACAGGCTTAAAGGGGAAATCTCCTCCCACAGATTATGTTCACTTAACTTCTCTAATGAGAATGTTATCTACATAAAATATGATATGAGAGTATTCCCAGACAATATTGTATTGATGGAAATCCTCTGTAGGATCAGGCCAAAGACCATATTTTTCCTCTCTGCCAATGCTGGTGCTTCCATTGCCATAAACATTGGTTTGAACCCTCCAGTTTTTGCCTCTTATGTTTTTCAAAATCTCAGAGTCTATTTCGTCATGGTTCTTCTCATACATGTTGCCATTTGACAAATAAAAGGCAAAAAACTCCGGCAGTGTAAGTTGTAACTACATCGAAGCACTGAAATACCCATGGAGGTAAATATCTGACACAAATCCAGAACTTGTTCTTTCATCTAATGAAAGATGCATCGCTTTGCCATCCCTCTGAACAAAAGGTTACACACCCTTGTTTGGGGATATCGTAATAATCCAAATGTGAATTCGAAAATATTATTAAAAATACAATTTTTATAATTTAGAAATGATAATAGAAGTTTTATAAATTTTAAATAAACATACAAATATGCAATATAATTAAAATTAACATACAAATATGCAATAAAGTTAAAATAAACATACAAATAAAATTATCCAAATCCATCATATTAAAGTTAAATTATTCAAATCCACCACCCATAAAATTAACATTATTCATATCCAACTATTATTACAGAAAGACAATTAATTAAAATGCAATGATATAAAATCATGTCTCATTCACTAGCATCCTCATGCATATCATCATTAACATCCTCTTGGAAAAAAGATTCATCATATAATGAAGGAGTATTCCAAGTTGGTAATTGTGCTTGGGAGTGTGCCACAACAGTCCAGCTTGGTGAAGGAGCATTCCAAGTCGGTTATTGTTATGGGAAGTGTGCCGTCCAACCAATAGCAAATGCTGAGGGACCATTCCAAGCTGGTGATTGTGCAGGGGAGTGTGTCAGAGCAGTTTAGCTACTAGCACTTGGTGAAGGAGCATTCCAAGCCGGTGAGTGTGTTGGGAAGTGTGTCAGAGCAGCCCTACCAGTAGCACTTGGTGAGGGAGAATTCCAAGCCAGTGATTGCGCTGGGGAGTGTGTCGAAGCAATCTAGCTAGTAGCACTTGGTGAGGGCGCAATCCAAGCTGTGATTGTGCTAAGGAACATTGCTGGAGCAGTCTAGTCAGTAGTACTTGGTGAAGGAGCATTCCAAGACAGTGATTGTGCTATGGAGTGTGATGAAGCAGTTCAACCAGTAGCATTGTAATCAACAGATAACTGGCATGACTCATCAGCACAATCACCAGCTTGGAATGCTCCTTCATCAAGGTGGACGGACAGCTGCAGCACACTCCCAAGCACAATCACCAGCTTGGAATGCTCCTTCACCATATGATGAATCTTTTTTCGAACAGGATATTGATGATGACATGGATGAGGATGCTAGTGAATGAGACATTATGTTATATTCTTGCATTTTAATTAATTGTTTGTCTGTAATAATATTTAGATATGAGTAATTTTAATTATATGGACGATGGATTTGAAAAATTTAACTTTAATATGATGAATTTGGATAATTTTATCACATATTTGTAAGAATATTTTTAGTTATACTCCATATTTGTATATTTATTTAAAATTTATATAACTTCTATTATCATTTCTAAATTATAAATTTTATTTTTAGCAATATTTTTGAATTCAGCAAATTCCAAAAAAAAAAAAAAAATCAAT
>Ga0228711_1006264_pt1 | contig 17769 bp, 10 predicted proteins | sample MedpolnodulmetaG_2_FD_177996 | JGI IMG/M metagenome (GOLD analysis project Ga0228711, IMG submission 177996) | Root nodule microbial communities from Medicago polymorpha collected in Santa Monica, California, United States - brown nodules | ecosystem: Host-associated > Plants > Roots > Nodule...
TTCTATGATAATCTTCTTAGGAACTAAGATTCTTATTTATGATAATTTTATTAAGACTAACTTATGTTCTATAAGAATCTTCTTAAAAATTAAGATTCTTATCTATGATAATTGTTGAGGCAAACTCCCTAATTAATTTTAAAGATAATAAACCTTGATGATTAAGGAATTAATGGCCTCTAATTAATTTTTTGGTATTTAACTTGTGCTCTTGAGTGTTTTACTAAGACAGGAACAATGTTTAAATTATACCAAGATTCAAGAAATCAAAGGACATTTGATTTTATGAACTAACTTTGAGGTCAGAAAGTTAGTTCAGAATGTTGCTCAGCGAGTTGATCAGACTGTTCAAGCAAAGTTCAGAAGGTTGTTCTTATACAAGTCAAGAATCTCAAGAACTTTATCAAGAACAAGCAAGTCACATGTGACATGAATAAGTGTCTAGAAAACGCTAGTGTTCTATAAGAATCGTCTTAAGAACTAAGATTATTATTTATGATAATCTTACTATTACTAAGACTAACTTCCGTTCTACGAGAATCTTTCCAACAACTAAGATTCTTACCGATGATAATCTTACTAAGACTAACTTTCGTTCTTTGAGAATCTTCACTTTTTAATCATACTAAGACTAACTTCCGTTCTCTGATAAACTTCCCCCAAAAGTTTCTCATCTTCACTTTTGGTCTCTTCTTTAAAGTAAACTCATACGTATAATTCATATTTTTTAATAAAATTTTAGCACAAAAATTTATAATATTATAAGAATCTCTCCGAAAAAATTAGGTTTTTTTAACAAAACTTGAATTAAATATGAATTTTTATTTTTTGGCGGTTAAAAATTCATATTTAATTCATGTTTGTTAAAAAATTCTAATTCTTTTTTCGAAGAGATTTTTATAATATTCTATACATTTATGTACAATTTAATAAAAAAATACAAAAATTAACTTAAAAATAGTGATTGAAAATTTCATTGAGACTAAAAGTTGCCGATGATTATTTGGATTGACATCCTACTGGCTGTTAGAAAAGTAAAAAGTAATTGAAATTAAAAAACAGAAAATCTGATAAACAAGCCTCTTGTTATTTGAAGAGCTTGAGTTTTTTTTAATAACAATGGTTTCGGAGTGATGAACTCAATGGTTTTGAAAGGTTTCTTCACTACTCCTCCGAACTCAATAAACGTTTTGGTTTCAGATCTCCAACTTCACATCCTAATGAAAGCAAGGCGTAGCAATACGAAGTACAAACTCACTATCACAACACAACCAAGTGTACTTTGTTTCTGTTTGGGAGAGATGTATTGTTTCAGGTACCAAACGATGGAGAAGCAGTGGATACATTTCTCCAGATAACAATTATTTATATCTTTTTTCACCTCCTACACTAGGTAGCCAATCTACATCACCTGCAAAATCAAGTAATTTAAGCTGTCCAAAAAAAAAATTATCCTCCAAAAAAAAAAAAGGGGTCTCTCACGGTAGGAGACCTAACGTGGTCTCCCACCCTAAATAGCACCTATTTATAGTTTGCTAATATGAATGAAAAAGACAAAAAAGAAGTAGTAAAAAGGTATAAACCAGTTAGTGAGCTTTAATTAGGATTGATTATATGGACAATATTCGAGTTGGAACCCTGAATTATATAAAGGATATGTTAACAAGTGTCCTTGTTAAGAAAGTTAAATATGAAAATAAGTAATAAATTTAAGGTAAAAAAAATCAATTTTTAAATTTAGAGGTATTAAATGCACAATTTTCAGGATAAATATTCTTTTTTGGATTTCTTGTTGAATGCTCTTAAGGCATTTGTTAACGTTTTTTTATCGTATAATCAACCATTATAGATCACGTGCCTTGTGATTATTGTTACTATATGTGATGCACTAATAAACAATAAATTATTGGTTAGGGCACTAATAAACAAAAGGCAGTAGATTTGCATTAGATTCAACAATATTTTAACTTTCAAAAAGTCAAATTCACCACTTCCCAATGCAATATTTTTATTTGTATCCTCTTAATTAATGTCTTAAGAAGACTCTTTAGCATTTTAATAAATTATTAGGTTAACTATGTTTCAGGCTCAAAATTTGATTTTTAGATTTAGATTTATGTTTTTTTTTCTTGAGTTTTTGACACTTAATTCATCAATTTGTGTAGTGAACATGTTTATAATTTTTAAACATGCCTCTAAATCATTCAAAAATTCAAAGGATATGCTTGAGTTGACTAAAACTATTATTAGCCGAAAAAACGTATAGACTAAATATAATATTTTTAGAGAGGCTAAAAATGAAATTTTAAAAGACTATACAAAGCCAAATTATATAGTCGCCACAAAATTTGAAATCTAACGTAAGAGTTTTTAGTAGTTGAACTCTTCCAGGAGCATGTGCACTTGGGCTTTGTAATTGTGAATTCGGACCAGTATTCACACCAATAAACTTAGATTTGTGGAGCAAAATAAAGTAATAACTAATAATCATAGTAGCTTCAAGCAATAACAAACCTAGATCTCTCTAAAAAAAATAATAACAAAACTAGATCTAAGTATGAAGAAAAACCGCAAGCAAAATCAAAGCATAAAGATAAAGAGAGAAGTGAAACAAACACACCAAGATTTGTTCACCCAATTCGACCCAACAATGATCTACGTCAGAGAGAGAGAGAGAGAGAGAGAGAGAGAGAGATTTCTCTACTTCACTATTAATGAGATTCTTAGAAAGAGATGCAAAGGGTTACAACAAATTTACTTCAACAAAGCTCTATTAGAACAAATCTAATTTCTACCAATTTCTCAATCTCTTCACATGAACAAGAGACTAAAAGATTTTCACTCACCAACGTGTTTGTAATTGTTTCCAACCCAAGAATCTCACTCAAAGACCCCAAACCTTTAACTTTTATGTTTTTAAAATTCCCACCTATGGTTTCATGAGATTTCACAACAAAATGACGAAATAATGCTTAAATAGTGTGCTGGTACAGGCTAATTTTGCCTCACAGTCTACTGGTATGCTATCAGATGTCCGCAAATGGCCTTAGGATTTTCTCAAAGCACCTCACGATTTGGATATAACTGGGACACATAAACAACATTGCAAATCACCTCATGATTTCAACAAATCACCTCACGGTTTGCCCTGAAGCCAATTTCCCAAATTCATCAAATCATCAATTTTGAGTCACAATTTCAACATTTATCCACCCTGACTCTAATTTTTTGGTGATGTTAACTTAACCATTAACCACATTTCTCATTATCATTGCATCTAACTAAACCATGTAGTTTCACAAGTTTTCACCTTTATCTTGTTGACCCTCTGAGTGTCTTCTGCCCTCTTGAAGATCCTTACATCCAACTATATTAGGATTTTTTGGTAGTTCCACAATTTTCACGATAAGATCTTCGAATCACAGAGTGCACATCTTCGTCTTCTTGAAGATTTACTTGCTCTCCACTAAAGCAAACATGCAATGACTCTATAGTCAAACCATTTGGATGTCATCAACTTGTCTCCACCTAGTCCCACTAATGGAAGACTCCACCTCAAGCTAGGTTTTTTCTACCTTAAGTTCCCAAGTGCATACATCCACTATGTCTTTCACCTTTTAACCTCCGCACTAAGGTTGGTCATAAGTATTCTTATCTCATCCTCTCTAGGCTGACCTTAAGTATTCTTCACACCGTTTCTCCAGGCTGATTTTGAGTGTTGAACGTCTCTCCAAACAAACACTTCTCTACGTGAGGGTCAACATGCAAGTGTCGTTGTTTCCAAGGTGAGAAACTCCACCTCCTTCATCTTCCTAACATGACACCACTAGATCCCTTGCAAATTGTGCGGAGTCATCATTGTCTCCTAACTCAGGACAATCCTTTTGTAATGTCGGTGTTGTGACACTTAAATAACTTATACTTCGACTTATCACAAACTTTTAAGTTTCCCTGGTTTACCCTACCATCATTGTCAGTTGCCAAGTCTTTGGACTTGGTTAGCTACTTTGTTCTCAACGATGTTTGGACTTCCTCAAACGTGATAGTGCCTTCTTTACCATAGTGTGTTGGCACAGGCTAAACCGCCTTACGATATGTTAGTAGTACACCAACTATTTCTAGCTGTCATGAGAGGTGATTTTCACAAATTGCCTCACGATCTGATCAGAATTCAACAATGTAAATCGGTTTTCAATTTCAACAAGTCGTCTCACAATTTTCTCTGAAACCAATTTCCAAAATTCATCAATTCAACAATTTCGAGTCACGATTTCAACAATAATCATACTAAAGATGATCAAGTCTTATTTAGACCCACTTACATGCCGTCTCCAAAAATATCAACAACACACTCTTTATAAATTAGTTTCTTCTATTAATTAAAATTCATGTATAAGTAACTAACATATGTGAAAACTTTGTGATTTTGTGACATATTTCCAAAATATTTGGACTTATACTGTTTGGATTCCAACCAATAAAGGGTAATATGTTAATAAAATGGTGGTGTCACGGAGAGTATCTTGCTAACACTTCTCATATAAGCTTGTATAAGAGGCTAAAATTTGCTATGCTCATATTCATGTTTTAAGAACGCTCAAATTCGATGAATTATTCAAAACCAATCTTCATTTCATAGACAAATCATGTACATCTTGCTCTTTATCGAAGTTGTATTAAGATTTGATATTGTCAAGATTAGTTGGTTGTTAGAAGATGTATGTATTTGTTTGTAAAGTTTAGTCTTCTTGTAACTTTTGAGAGTGATCTTCAAGTCTATTTAACATTATATCAAAATCGAGTTAAGAATGACAACATCAATCAAACTCAAAGTCCACGTTAAACATGGAGCTGGATATTAAAATTGCATTGTAATCTCACATTGTCATGGACGTTTCTGAGGAGTTAGGTATATATATACACACACATACACACACACTTGGACACACTTATTATTCGAGTTAAGAGTGATATACAAACTCATTTAATACTTACAATTACATAAACTAACTCAAATATTCTTGAGACTCATTTAAGATGTTTGCCCCCACATATATTTCTCATTTCTTTAATTCTTTTATTTGTATTTTGCTTTTATGTGGAGGGAAATTGTTAGAGCATCTTCAATGGGGGGTCTTTACTTAACAAGGACCACTCTCCGTTAAGAACCTCCCATTAGAGGAAGAAAAAATGAATCTCTATTAAGCAACGAACAATTATATAAGGAACATTTCTCTCCTTGACAACTAACGTGTCTCACATTTAAAAGAAGTAATAAAATATGTACTAGTTGGTCTCATTTGCAAAAGAAGTAATATTTTAAGTACTTTAAATTGGAATCCTTATTAGTGGGATCTATTTAAGTACTTTTAATTGGAATCCTTATTAATGTATTGTAAATGGAGTCATTGAGTCATTAATAGATACTTTCATTAAAAAATTATGAATAAATGATGTGTACACGTGGAACCTGTTTAAATAGTACTCACTCCGTTTCTTTTTAACTGTCACTTTTAGAGAAAAATTTTGTTCCTATTTAACTGTCACTTTCAAAGTTCAATGCAACATTAAATGTTGTTTTACCAATATTACCCTTATATATTTATTGCGGAGAGAGAAACATACAAAATGAAATATTAAATTAATAAGGTCATTATAGTAAAAGCAAAAACAATTATATCAAAAGTAGTAACATTTATTGATTGTCTTGGTTTATGTAAGATGTGAAAAAGTGACAATTAAAAAGGAACGGAGTAGTAACTATTAATGTTCTACGGATGCTGTTATAAATTTATCTTCTTATTAGTGCTATTATTCATACGTAACTTCAAAATCTATGGGATAGATAGTGAGTCAAAACAAGGTAATGAGATTTTTCCAAGTAAAAGACGCGGTGTTTGGGAAACAGCAATGAAAGTGTGTTACATGCATGACTTGGACTTACATGACATGTGTTGTACCCTTGTACATGCTTCTCCTTAGATTTTATTTGTAAAAAATTGCAGTGCTGCCCCTTGAACTTGGTTTTTTGCAACTTTATTCTTTGGTCAAGGATCTTTAATTTTGCGGAACTTGTTGACCAATGGAGAAATACCAAACACAGATGAGATCCATGGCCGGTACAATAATGAATGGATCCAATTCAATATGTGTATTCTTACTTTCATATGGAGACGTTTCTATTCAATCAATTCCATGAATTTTATATAAAGTCAGAAACTTGGTCAAATTAAATTCCTATTTTTTGTGTAGTCATAAGGAAATCCAGTTAGCCATACGAAAAATAAAGTTTACATCAATATTCTAAATTCCGGACTCCGGTCCATTTGATGAGTATATTTTTGATTACATCATAATCACTTTTTTCTAAAAAAAAAATAGTGGTACTCCTTCCGTTCCAAATTGGAGTTCATGTATGCTCCATTTAAGTTATGCTTCATTTACTTCATTGAGTGTATGGATGCAAGACATGTGGAAGAAAAAAAAATCAAACAGTTCAGATTTTAAATTAAAAATCAATTATTTGTTTATTACAATTAAAAATAATAATAACAAATGAATCATGTTCCCTTCTTCTCTCATATCACATGCCGCCTGCAACAAATCCAGCACCTCTCTCTTCTCAGATCCCTATCTTTCTTTTACCCATCTCTGTTCCTTTCTAGTACAAAATTTCTTTCTATTATAATGTCTTTTTGGTTCTCAATCAATCGTGAGTGTAGTTATGGGTCGAGTGCTACTCAAAACTTGTAATTTTAAACAACAATTTTGGTCGATTTTTATTTCAATTTCAGAGGAAAGGATGGTGACTGCCACAAGAAGAACAGGAAACGTGATTTATTACGATCAATATTATTTATTTTTTAATTTAAAATCTCAACGGTTGGATTTTTTTTGCCACATGTCTTGCATCTATACACTAAATGGAGTAAATGAAGTATAACCTAAATGGAACATACCCAAACTCCCCAAATTGTATGACGTTTTGAACATTTCACACATATTAAGAAATGTAATTAATATTGTGTGGAAAAGAGATATTATGAGTTGTTTTACAAAATTGTCCTTAATAAATAATATGAGAAAGATAAATGAAAGAATTGGAAGGAGAGAGGGTAATAAATAGTTAAGGTTATAATAGGAGAAATAACATTAATGTTGCATTGGTATTGTAAAACGACATATAATTTGGGACAAATTTTTCCCCCTAAGGCGACATACAATTTGGGACTGAGGGACTATTATTTATTGTTGAAACACAATGTGTGTTTTGTGAAATAAAACATTCATACGAGTCTCATACACAATATTAGTGTTTATATAGTAGAAGTATGATTCTTGTAGCATGCTTAAAGAGTACCCAATTTTATAAATTAGAGAGGACACATTAACATGACCACAACTCACACGAGGTAGCCGAGGTCCAACCGACTTAGCTTGGAGTGTATTATTTTTTAATACCCAAAATTTCAATTATTATTTATAATTTTTTGTTCTGGTACATGTCAACTTTTTGAACACGTTAGCATGCGATCGGCATACGCCAACATGTGTCCGACACACACACGTGTGTACTCTCCTACCATAAACCAAATCATTCTCGTGTCACACTTTAATGAGGCTAGATCGATTGTCCACTTTCCAACAATCATACGATCTGAGCCATTTATTTTTTGATTGATCTTGGATCCTCGCCTATGAAAGGCGTGCATAGTCTCACTTTCTAGATACACCAAAACTCAACAATCTACAAGTTTTCTCTATGTTTCTACTCGACACATTTTCAAGCTACTTTTTCCTCTTTCTTTCTATCAACTCGAGTGCTCTTAATGCCATATTTAAAGATGTGTATCTAAAACGGATCCTACAATTCAATAGAACTCTGGTATAGTTGTAGCTGAGTTGTTACATCTTAGAGATGCAGTGCTTGGTAATCATGTTAATTGCCAAATTTAAATAATTTTCAATATACTTTTAATGACACTTATTAACATGAACTTTAACTTATGTAAACCAAGTGATTTTCCCCACTTTAATAGTAACTAGAACTTGATGCATGAGAATGATAATAACTGCATCGACCCATGTTATTATAAGTTAGATGATAATGAAACAATCTGATGAGATCAAGAGTTCTCTAAGCATGTGGAAGGAAACCTATAACAAATTCACATGACAAGAATCTTTAGTGCGTTTATTAGTGCTAAATAAAACAACCATTAAAAGTCTAATTTTCACCATTTTAATAAGTCATTTTTGTTTTTATTTTTGAGTGGATTTTTAGATGATCTTTTGTATTCTCCTAGCCTCTCCAAATGCTTCAAAGTAGTGCTCTAAGTTATTATAGTGGCTAGTGGGAATTTTAATCATGTTAGTGTCTATTTTCTAGGTAATAAACATGCACTTATGGATGTATTTGGTAAATGCAAGGTAGTGGGAATTTAGCTCTGGTATTCCAAGCTTAGGCTATAAATAAGAAGCTCGTGTACTTTTCAAAGTAGAGTTTAAAGATTAATCAATTTGAGTTTTCTCTATTGTGAGAACTTTTCCTTTGTTTTTGGGTCAAGAACTTTTATAGTGTTGGTTCTACCGGCAGGTTGCGGTTAGGGTCACACTTTGTTTGATAACTTTGGTTCTACCAGCAGGTCGCGGTTAGGGTCAAGTTCCTTATTTAATAATTGTGATCTATCGACAGGTCGCAGTTAGGGTCAAGTTACTTGTTTTCAAGACGGTCCCAATCAGTCTCGTATCACAATCAAATAGGACATCAACAAAACATTTTAAGGAAAAGAAAGCTAAAACGGTTGAGATGTTGTCAAAATGGCTAAGCCCCTAAAAAATGCGCTATGCAATTTTAGAATTGGGCAAAATGGCTAAGCGTCACGGAAAATGGCTAAGCAATTTTAAAACAATGAAAATGGCCAAGGCCACAAACGATGAAAATTAGCCAGAAAATTAAGATTTGTGGCTAACTTTTGAGGGCCTGAGACCTTCACGTATTTTCTTGTCATAAACATTTGTGTCCGTCTAGTCGGCCACAAACGTTTTACTTTGTCTAAACATGAAAATAGTTTATAAGGGACCAATCCGCCGCAAATTTATGGTCGCCAACACTACCCCAAACACTACTGAAAGAAATGAGATGACTTTTCTTGTGGGTAAATCTACCACAAAAAATTAAGCTGAAAATTATTAAAAACAATATTGTAGATTGTATTTTTAGATGTATTTTCATCTGATTGTTCTTATGGTTGTTATAAAATATTAATTTTAAAATATTGTCTCTAGTCCTAAATATAAGATTTTTTATTTTTATTTTTTTTATGTTCATTGAATAACTGATATATCTGATATTATAAGCCAAAACATCAACTATTCAATGAACTTGAAAAAAAAAAACCTTTTTTTATAATTAGCACCGAAGGGAGTATTACACATTGTAGGAAAAAACATCTAAAATCAAATAACATATTCTTAAACCCTGCCTCCTCCCCTTGTGGAAAACACAAAAATTAGAGGAAAAACGACTATTGTACAACAACAAGAGAATAACATATCAGAACTTCTCTTGTTGAATGACAACAAGAGAATTACAACACATAAACTTCTCTCAAAACTGACGACCCCAATACTGGTACCATACTCTCAAAATTAAATATCAGAACTACATCTCATAACACTCTGACATGAGTGTAAGAGAAAAGAAGAAAGTCGGATACAAGTTTAAAGTATTTCAAACCGATGCATCTTGTAAGACATCTCTTTTCCACATACTAGACGACATGAGACATTTTTCCACATAATTCAATCAACTCCAACAATATCCACCTTGATTAAAATTGATAGGCCTTCAACTTCCATTGTCTACACAAACAATTATAGTTCGAAATTAGCAAACTCCATCATAAATAGTATACTTCTGTTGGAGATAAAGCACTCCAAGATATTCAAATGTTAAAAATCATATTGAAAAATTATGGTACAACTTCCATGTTGCCTTTCTCATGTAGTTCTTCAGCCATCAATAAAATCTCACATCACATTGTGCATCAATTCCAATTGATGCTCGTGTGCTAACCAATACCCTGAGTAATATCGATGGTATTAAAACAACCTTGACTTGCATATTACTAGTCAAAATTGATTCTTTCATTAAATTTCTCTATTAAAAACTTCCAACAGAATTTGACATTGCAATTGTATACATATTGTAAATTGTGCATTAGAAAGATTCACAAGAAAGAGAGGTGAGTCACAATGGACAGACTTATGTACCAAATCTCACCTAGCCATATCAACACAACAGCCCTTTCTAATGTAGAAGAAAAATATAATGTTTACAATACACAACATACTACGAATTTAATATTTGGATCGAACCAAAACTTTAATAACAATTGTTGAAATATAAAGTGGAAATACCAAAATAGGACCCAAAAAAAATCACTTTTGTCGAATGATAATTAGAGAATGACAATATATGAAATTATTTATATTGAGAAATTATTTATTTTATATATATTTTGCCATTGCATGTCAATCGTATTTTTTTTTTAAATTAAATATAAAAACACACTCTTTTTAGTGCCTAATTTTTAATTTTTAATTTTACAATTCAACGGACTTTCTATATCAAGTTTTATTCTCTGTGAATGAAATTAATTGAGTGTGTGCACTATCAAAGGTCTTAGTCATACCCATATCAAATTTCTTAGTGGGCATGATCTTAGTGACGTACCCGGATCAAGAAGGAGAAAGAGGTTAGCACCTATAAAAACATTTCCACTTCAAGTAAAAACATTCCTGCAGTGGAGTAGCTTAGTGATTTGAATTGAAATATCGAATGAGTTACATTCCTGCAGAGGAGTAGCTTAGTGAGTTTAATCTCTGCTACTAATATTTTGTTTCCTCACGTCTACTAAACTAACTACAAATGTTTTAAAAGTCAAAAAAAAAAAAAAAAATAAAAATTTTATAAAAAAAAAAAAAAAAAAACTATTTGCTTATTAACAAGACGTAAAGAGACTCTTGAGATGAACAATTATCTTGCATTTTTTAAAATAACGATATTTGTTGACCAACGTAGTAATCAAAATATTCTAGTTCCTCTAGCGTCTGATTTAGTGATTGAATTTTCAAATAGATTGTTAAATTGGTCACTGAATTTAATGTTAAATGAATTTTTGATCGATGTAGATATCAATGTAAAAAAATGTCATTAAATCATTAGTTGTTTATGTTAACGAACCATAAGGAACTTTTTTCTCAATTTGATAATAGTTAGAACTTAGAATACTCTTTGTTATTTTTATCTTGACAAATATCACTTTTGATTGTAAAAAAAAAACTAATAAAAATTAATTATGAACTACTAAAATTAAATGATTATTAGTCATCATATGATTTTTATGTGAAGTTTTAAGGTTGGCTTTTTGGTTGGGTAAAGGAGTTAAAAAGTAGATTGATGATAAAGAGGTTGAGATTAGTTTGATGATCCACCACCAACAAAATAATACTATACTAATTAACATTTGTCACTCTAAAAATTAAAATGAGTTTTATGTGACTAAGAAAATATTAAACCATAAGAATGCATGCAATGCAATGCATACATCACATACCTTTGAAGTTCGAAAATGGTGTTTGTTTTCTAGTCTATATTCATGCATGACCCAATTACTTTTCTCACCCCTTGGAGCCCTACCCTTATAAAAGACTAGGGTTTTCTTCATTCCTACCAAAACTCCACTACGAAATATTTCCTTATCTTTTCCAGTGGTTTTCCAATACCCTGATTCAGTAGCTCGATTGGTTCGAAGTCCAGTTGGATATTTTCTATCTCTTACACTGAAGAAATACCATTCCTTCTCCCCCATTGAAGCCTTACCTGTATAAATTATATACCACGCAAACACGATTAATTATTTAGTGATTTTGTGTTCACTAAATAAAAAAAGTAGCTAGTAGCTATACCAATATAATGTCAACTTTGTTACTTTATTTTTATAAGCAAAGGAATTAGCTAGTAGCTATACCAATTAATTTGTCAACTTTTGTTACTATTCAAATTTCAAACTAACCATTAAGTTTTTTTAAAGAGTTGAAATACCATAATATATTTTGAATTTGTGCGTGTTATATTTTGAAAATTAGTTATATGGTTTACTTAGGTTATTTTCAAAGTAAGAATGGGTCAAGCTACTTTATAATAATGAATTAAGAGCTATATGAACAAAATAACAAAGACTTTGTTGATTTCAACTACTTTGGATAATAAAACTGAAAGAGATGAAAATAATCAATTTGCAGCTCTCAAATCAATATATACAAAATTTAAATTTTATTTCCTCAAAGAAAAATTAAACTTTATATATAAGTTATTAATTGGTTAAGAAATATAAGCTAGTGAAATATAAAATTGAATAGTCATATGAACAAATTAAGAGAAAGGATGTTAACTCTTAATTAACCACAAAAGTAATTAATAATATTGTTTATTATTTTAAATTTCTTCAAATCTTGAATTAGTTTATATAAACACATATATTCATCAACAATCCTAATGATAATTTCCACAAACAAACAAAAAATTGCATCCTTCTAAATTAAAAAAAAAAATTGCATCCTTCTAAATTAAATTTAGTCGAAGACTAAAATCCCTTGAAAAACTATAATCAAACAAAATATATAGAACAAAAAAATAAAAGGGATAGTTTTCAAGAAAGAGAGATATGAACAAAATTGTAACCTAAAAAAAGATATGAACAAAATTAACCTGGAAGGTCCCAAGGTTCAGACTTGTTGAGATCAACAACTGCAACAGCTTTGGAAGTGAAGGAAGCATCAGAAATTTTCATTGTAAGATAGTGTGTGATGAGTTCTTCATCTGTTGGATGAAACCTAAAACCAGGAGGTAGATTTTCCTCCATATAGATAAACCTAATTAATAATAAGAAGCTATGTAGCTTTTGATGATATATATACCCTAATAGTGAAGAGAAGAGGGTATATATGAATGAATGATATTCCAAAGTAAGATCAATTACATCACCAAAATGAGCTCTTATAAATGCTTCTCCACTTTATGGTTTTATAACTCACCCTTCTACATCAAGCTTTTTCATTAATAAAAAATTATTAGTCTTCATATTTTTGTTTAATACATATATCTAACCCTTTGACAATTTGGATTTATTATCCATTTTAAATTACTAATATATAAACTTATTCTAGATATAAGGGTAATTAGTTTCCCTAAATTTTATTTGTTACCTTGACTATGTCAATATGTTATGGGTTTAGTCATGCATATATATAGAGTAAATATTTTATAGTTGTGTATATTTTCAATAATGCAACTATGTGCAAAATGATGATTTTGTGGAACGTTTTTTGGAAGACTAGCTAGTTATATTAATTTGTGCACGAGGGGGTTGAGTATATGTTACACTATATATTAGTATTTCAATATTATAATTAATTTAAAAAAAAATCTATGATCCTGTCCAACCACCTTCACCCATTTCTACCCACCAAAAAACCTATTCACGCTTAGTCTAATGAGAACATGATCCTATTGTAACAATATTCTCTTTAATAATTTTTTTTATCAATTTGCTTACACTTGTCTATTGTCTACACCACCACCGTCATCTCTTACACAAATTTAAGGAAAAGTGCATATAGTCATAATTGAATTAAATATATTATAGTATACCAAAAATTAATATCTAGAGCTTTTGATTTAACTGGTGAGAAATTTGGCTCGAAGGTTCAGTTTTCTTAACTAAAGTATATTAAAATAATTGAAGATATAACACAAATTATATAGTACGTAAAATGTTGGCATTACCTTGGAGAACTTTCATATTTTACTCTTCATATTTTTTATGAAAATGAATTTTACTCTTCATATTTTACTATTCGTATGAATATAACATTCTTTTTATGAGATGTGACTAGTATTACCAAGTGGTTAAAATGGTCACCAAACCACAAGACTGTTTATATCTATGGTAAGCATTGTTGTTTGACCTTTGTTTCACGTGTTAATCTTCAATGAAATCATCCTTGCTAAATGTCAATCCTAACAAGAATTTCGTAAACTGCACAGAGTATGCTTCTAGAAGCACATGCACTTTCATGCATATGCCAACAATACTAGCCTTTTCAATTTGGAAAGTTGTGGAACATTAGAGTTAGTCATTTGGAAATAACTTTATTGAAAAAAATATCCGGTCCCACGTTGTATAAAGATAATGCTCGAATGAATTTATAAGAATCTTATCATTATAATTTGGTGTTGCAAAGATGAATTAGACACAATATAAGAATTTAGTATGATATAAGATAATTTAGGACTCATCCTCATTGGAGTAGAAAAAGAATAATGGTTGTGGAAGCTATCCCTTCAATTTTTGCATTTTGCAATTTTCACTTAATAAATTGTATCAAAACAATAGTTTTATTGAAATATATTGAGAAGTTGGTGGGATTCATATATATTTAGTAATTTTGGTTGATGTGATTGTTTAGAGACTGAGTGTTTTCAGAAAATAGATTTAATTTCGAATATCTCTGGGAACAGAGTTGAGGATGGCGCGGTTGCGGTGCTTGTGCTACAGTGGACCGGTTCAGTGGAGGATGAGCTCTGATGTGGTGGAAGCTTGTTCAACAGCGGTGGACGGCAGGACTTGTAAAACAGACACCTACTCTAACACTCAAGTCAGTATATTTGTGTGTGTGTGTGTGTGTGTGACACAGTGGTGCCACGCTTATATAGACGAGTTTGTTGTAACTGTTTCTGTGAAAACCGTCGTAGGTTGCGAAAGAAGGATAGAATCGGATGAACGTCCAGGATTGTCTTAGGGTGGTGTTTCCGTGCGGTTAGGTGCACAGGTTACAATAACTTTTAAATCTATTATTTATTTAATCATTAAATTGAAAAAGAGAAATTTAAATTAAAAAAAAAAAACTCATATTATCCCACTAACCCACCATTCTCATTCTCATGACCTAAATGTCCACAAACACCACTCATAAATACACAGTATACCTGAGTAAATTCATAATCAACCAATCTTCTAACCACACCAACTACATGCAATTGTAATAACGATTGCATGTTTTACTTTCCTCCTTTCTCAATACATTTCTCTTTTGATGCATGCACACAATATTGGATGGGAAAGTTCAAGAACTTCTTTATTCATTCTTATCCCATGTTATTACTTTCTCTAATAATCTTCCAAAAAAATAAAGAGAAGCATAATTTTATTTTCATTTTGCAATGTTTGGTACAATCTTAGTCCATCTTTTTTCTCTTGAGGATTTCATTTTCATTTTTCCATATTTCTTTTGATTTGATTTTAATAATCATACTCTTTTGCATAATTATGAAACTCCCTTTTCTATTGTTCTTATTATTTTTTTTCTATCTTTACATTAATTACGATGAGATTTTACAAATGTTTCATTTTTTAAACAAAAAAAACTAGAGGTGCCGGAGAAAGCAAATCATCCCAACTATATTGGCATCCTACAAGTTCTATGGTAATTGTTCCCTCCCTTACTCTCATTCTATTTATTGAATTTTAAAAAAATAACATTTATTGTTATAATCCTATAACTACCAACCCTCCATAGCTCTAATAAAAAATTAGAAATTAAAATAAAAAATAGGAATTAAATTAAGAAAATAGAAAGAAAAAAAATTGTGGTGAGAAAATAGATACTCATGATATAAACCACGTTTTATTTTTTTTAGTTTTATAATCATACAAATTCTCATATAAATAGAAAATCATTTGTCTTGATGTACTATTTAGTTATGTGTGTAATTTTTTCATTAAAGTTATGGCATACAAAAAGATTATTCCTTTAAAATAATTATTATAATTTGTGATTTATTGCATAATACAAATAATATATTCGTATTTCCTCATAATATGTAAACTATTAAAACGTCTGCATATTTTTAATTACAAATTTTTCTTATACATCAATAACGATTCGAACAGCTCTACAAATTTCATGATTTACCTTCTACCATTTAAAAAAGTTTTGCTTTTATTCTATTTTCATTTCACTATTTTACCTCTCTTCTACTCCATTTATTTTTCATTTGAGAGTGTGACCGACATTACATGTAAGTTGTTTATTTCACTTAATTATTATTTTTATACCACTTTTATTTTCAGTAGTCAAATAATGCTAAAAATATATTGAAACAATTAACTTATATTCTTGCTTCAGAAATAATTATATTCTAGATTGAAAAGCAAAATCCATATAACAAACATTCATATCAATATATTCTATAATGTTTCTTTAAACTATAATATTTATAATGTTTGACATTGTATAGTGAAGTAAATCTTGACAACGCACACAATTATTTTTAGAATATCCACTAAGCAGGCAAATCAGACTTACAGAAGCCAAGCCACATTAGCTTTTGTTAAGAAACAACAGTTAGATATGGACAACAATGAATTAAAATAAAATTAGACTAATTCTAACAATATATCACCGATTAACCAGAGTTAACATCATCAGCGGTCAGTTCCTAGTCATAGGTGTTGTAAAATTTCCTTGGAAAAAAGTTAGTAGCAGGGGCATTAGGAATGTTGGTGTTCCTTGCAGAGTTCGAGGTCATGCATTTCAAGATAATTCTTTTCGGAGGACTAAACTTAGGATAAAGAAACTCCTCGTACTTCATGGTTTCTCCACGGAATAGAAACAGGTTGCATCTAACATAAATGACTGTGATCCAAGAGCAAGCAAGAAAGTTATAAAGATCCTTCAGTTTAGCCCATCCATCGGTAAAGTAAACTTTTCCATTTTTCTTCTCAATCTTAACCTCAATCTCATTTTCACTTGGATCACGAATCATAACAAATGGAGCAACTTCCATTCCATACAGTCTTGAAAAACATACTGGTAGCTTCACCTTGCGCTTTAATACAATAAAATTTAATATTAGTTAGGTACTGAAAGTAATAAAAACATTTTAAATTCATACACAATTGGTCATTCCATGTAGATAAACACAATTATTATGCATGGCAAGTTATATCAAATATGCTTGAATGAATAGTTGCAATAACTCACGAAATTTTGATTGTATTTGCAATGTTTTCTTACGACAAAAACAATGAAATTACATAAGTACCAAATTATCTGAACCAAAACAATATATTAACCAAGATTACTCCCTTGAAAAACATGTTGGTAGTTTTGCCTTACGCTTGAATACAAATAAATTTAATCATAGTTAGGTACTGAAGGTGATAAACACGTTTCAATTTTCTGTATTGTTGGTCATGTGTTAAACACAATTATTATGCATCGCAAATATAAGTGGTATGGAAGTTAAAACATTAAGGCTCACATTACATTCAATATTCAAATAAATAAGCATAATAAGGCTGTAAAATAAGGCTAAAATCATCAATGGTACTTGTCAAATCATGTGACAGAAAAAAACATTTCCAACATTGAACAAAACAGACTATCTCATATGCATTTTTTAAAGGAAAATTCTATGGTGAAGTCATGAAAATGACTTTTCTAATGAAGTTAACACTATAACATCAAAAGTGTAGTGAGTAACAGTTTGTACAGTGACATCAAAAGTTCAGTCCCCATAGTATCATCAATTCATCAGATTAACAAGACTACACTTAATCTAATTTTATCATACCTTGTTTTAAGTGTAACACCCCACAAAGTGTAACACTTAAGACTATCACATAATATCATCAAATT
>Ga0228711_1006265_pt1 | contig 17769 bp, 10 predicted proteins | sample MedpolnodulmetaG_2_FD_177996 | JGI IMG/M metagenome (GOLD analysis project Ga0228711, IMG submission 177996) | Root nodule microbial communities from Medicago polymorpha collected in Santa Monica, California, United States - brown nodules | ecosystem: Host-associated > Plants > Roots > Nodule...
GCAAACAGATTTGATGATATTATGTGATAGTCTTAAGTGTTACACTTTGTGGGGTGTTACACTTAAAACAAGGTATGATAAAATTAGATTAAGTGTAGTCTTGTTAATATGATGAATTGATGATACTATGGGGACTGTACAAACAGTGGGGTGTTACTCACTACACTTTTGATGTTATAGTGTTAACTTCATCAGAAAAGTCATTTTCATGACTTCACCATAGAATTTTCCTTACTTATTAGTAACCATGTCTTTTTTTAGAAGCAATTTAATGCATTTCATTAGATAAAATATGTTAAGGGTCCTGCTAACCGGTGCCCCCAGAGCACTGGTTAAGCATACCCTAAAAGGTAATTATTATCATAAAAGGAAACTGTTTTTGACTTTATTATAAATTAATTACACAATTTCAATGCATTAACTACTATAAAATTTCCTTTTTCATATCCTTAACCAGTGCCCCGGGGGCACCGGCTAGCATTTCCCATATGCTAAATAGATGATTATATATTATCACAAGTGTGGAAGCTAGCATTATGTGGGACTATCTCAGTTAACTCGTGAGCGACGCCATTAGTCTGCTTCTATTAAACTCAACACCAGAGTTTTGAAATCTACTTTGAAACAATTGTCTACAAACATCTATAATCCATCTAAATTCATTATTATCTTCTAACTGTGTTCTAAAAGCATCCATAACCAGCTTCTTCGAGTTTAGAGAAAAATCTACATTATCAAATTGAAGGTCAGATGTCCACTGCAAAGTCGTATGCAACTTAATTGCTTCTCCTATGTCAACATCACAAAGAGGAGAGAACTAAAATGTTTTTACAATAACAAAGTCTCCTGCGTCACCGCAAATACACATCCCAATTACTACCTTGTTCATAGCTGAAGAAAATGAGGCTTTGATATTGCATTTGTAACGCTCGAGGACTGGCTTTTCCCATCGAATTGTTTCCTGACTGTTTAGATCCAGCCGGTTTATGTTAACGGGCACTCCACAACCACTACGGATAATTTGAGCCGATCTCCAATCCTCAGGAAGGTGTGTTGCTCGTTCAACCACCTCCATATTTGTTTCGTTCTTTTGCTGGCAAAATTTCAAGTTCTTTCTCTTCCATAAACTCCGTAAATCCGTGGCAAAAAGTTCACTTTGGCTCGGACTAAGCTGGTGTAGAAGGGTAAAGACCACTGCATCCATATTATAATTTTGGCGAAGAATTCTATCAATTTTGTCCCATAAATTCACATCACGCCAAACCTGCACAACATTAGGACACTTGAGTAGAACATGAATGCTATTCTCATAATTACGCATTCGGTTGGACAATGAACTCATTTACTACTTAGGCGTGCTCGTGTTGGAAAACAACAACAGCACACACACCAACAAGATTTTTTTATTTTAGGTGGAACTTTGAGCTTTCAAACTAGAATCCAACGACCCACTAAATGCAAATGGGAGTTATTAGCAATTTCATTAACACATATTCTACCGGCACTTTGCACCGAGTACTTGCCATTCTTTTCAACCTTCCAAATCAACTTATCCTCATTAACTAAAGGTTGTAAATGAGTATAGTTGGACCGTGTTTTGGTAAAAAAAATACCATGGAGGATTGATCAAGAATATCCTTTACCTTCACATGAGCTAAAGGTGCGCCATGGCGCACAAACAACAAGATATTCACACACGTTCCTATTCTCTATCTTGTCCCTTGATTTACAACTATCTTTGCACTAAGAATACTCGTGACCATGTTCAATACTAAACTTTTAGCCAATAATATTTAATTAGTGTAAGTATATTAGTATTCATCGATTTTATTCATGACAAATTTTATCGCAGAACTTGTATGACCACTTTTAGTAGAGTCTCTCTTAATAATCATATTTTTTTATCTACTAGACTCGAATACAAGACAATGTTTCATGGATTTGAATCACTTTCACTCAGACCTATAAGAAAGAATGTGAAGGTGAGAAAAACACAAGAAGGGGGGGTTGAATTGTGTTTACTTTTTCTTCGTTTTCTCCTACTGAAGTCACTGTTCAGAAGCAGATAGAGTTCAGCTTCTGAAGTGATAATCATAATCTAAATGCATCGGATAAAACAGAGAGAGAAGAAAGACACAAAACAATTATACATGTTCATTCCACAAACCGGAAGTAGTTCTGTCCCCCTTGCACTTCCAAGGAGAGTTCACTAAAAATGTAATATCAAATTACAACTGCTTAATGCTACAACTAGCAAGAGACTTCAAATTACTCAAGCACAACTGCAAGAGATTTCCTATGCTCCTGAACACAATCAAGAGACTTCCAATGCTCAAGCACAACTGCAAGAGACTTCTATTGCTTAAGCACAACTGCAAGAGACTTCTATTGCTCAAACACACAAGCAAGAGACTTCTATTGCTCAAGCACACAAGCAAAAGACTTCAAATCAAACAGAATTACAAAGAAGTTTGTTTGAGTTTGAACACTTGATATACAATCAGTGGTGTTCACAATACAAATCAGATACAAACTCTTAAGACTCTTAAGACTTTAGAACTTCTAAAATATGAACTTTGATAAGAAATTCTAAGTGACTTTAGATGCAGAACAATAACAAAGTTTGAGACTTTGAATTGTTGTATGAGTCTTGTTTTTGTGTGTGTCTGTATATCCAACTAGTAGGTCTTCACTCCTTTATATAGAGGTGTGAAAGATACATTGGAAAGTTGCCAGCACAATAGAGAGTCGTTTGAAGCTTGTTGAAAACCATCAATGATCTTTTGCCTGATATGGTTATTTCCTATGAAGGATCAATTTCAAATGCATTCCTAGTTTGAAGGAACATTTTTGCAGGCAGAGCTGTTATTCTTGTCTTGTTGCAGAGACACGAACAGAGTAGTGGAGGAAGTGGTTGTATAGTTCGTACAATTGTCCTTTGTCAACGCTCTTGATAGAACAAGATTAAATCCATTACCCAGCCTTTGAAGCTTTAAGTCTCTCATCTCCTGATGAACTTCAGCTTCTGGTGATCTTGCTTCTGATGAGATGCTTTTGATGAACTTGCTTCTTATGACGTCATCACTTCAGGAGCACTTATACTTCAAATGCACTTTTCTTCAGATGCTTCAAGCTTCCTTTTTGTTGATTCCTTTGCTCTCTTTTGTTCTTTCAGAACCTTATAAAGATATCAAATTTTTGTTTATGGTCCTGTACACTTGAACAAATATTAGCATATCCAATTGATAATTTTTAATATCTTGTTATCATCAAAACTCTAAGGGTAACGTATATTAAACACATTTTATTCCAACAGAATGTATTGTATCGTAGAGAGTGACTTGTAATAATTTTAATTTTAATTTTTTTTGTAAGACAATTGTAATATGACGTTTTGACTAAATAGAATTTTAAAAAGTTCCTCCTACTCTATTTAAAAAAAGAAAAAAAAGAAGTATGGCAGATTTGAGTCTAGCGTAAATTAGACCGTAGAACCTCCTCAATTGGTTAGACATATTCTCACTTCTAACTACAAGCAATTTCTTAATTTTGGTATTTCTTTCAGAGTTTGATTCTTCTACAAATCAAATGAATATGTTGTTTTTTTAAGGAAAAATCAAATGAATTGTTCCCGACCTGGTTTCCTGGGTTTTTCTTTGTGCTCTTTGTTTTTGCAGGTGTGGGGCTGCTTCTTTTGGGTGGGCTCTCCCTCGTGCTGTTTTCTTTCTGGTTGTAGGTGTTTGTGGTGGTGCATATCCGGGTTTCTTTTAGCTCGGGTTGGGTTTTTTTTTTGTATTTATGGGGGTGGTTCTTTTTTGTTTCCTGTTTTGTGGGCATCTTTGGATGACCGCGCGGTGTTCGTGCATTGTTTCACTCTTTTCGTTATTATATATATATATATTGCCATTAAAAAAATGGCTTAATTGGACTTTTGGTCACCTAAGTTATTTGTTGTTTTCATTTTGGTCCCATAAATCGTAAATTCAACATTTTGGTCCCTCAACGTTTGCTCCGTTAGTCAAAAAGGTCCCTGACTGTTAACTTTAACCTCAAATGTCTATGGTAGACCAACCTTAAGAGTGGTCCACCATAGATCTTATTAATTTTCTTAATTTAAACTGTTTGATCTTTTTTCTTAAATGAGGACCATTGGATTACGCAGGTGTATTTTATCTTACGGTGAGTCAACAACATCTAATTAATTCTCTCTTTCTTCATCTTCTTCCTCACTCTTCTTCATCATCTTCATCATCACATTCATCACCACCATTGTCATCTTCGTCATTTTTCAGAAAAATTCATAAACAACAAACATCATCAACAACAACAACATCATCACCACCATCGATTTCTATCAATAACAACCCCAGAAAAACAAAACTCAATTGCAGATCATTAACATCAACACAAAACAACACAAAACCCAGTTCACTAGAGAAACAACAACACAATGATGAAGAATAACCCAAATGTAGTTCCACCCTTCTAACGATGTTAAGATGGTGGAAGAATTGAGTATGAATGCAAAAACCGTGAAAGCAAAATTGCAGCAAGCAAAAAAAGAATGAAGAAGGATTGAATTCAAAGAACCCTTCTTTCTACTGTACGAACCACAATTGTAGCAATCTTTAACACAAAAAGGCAAATCAGATCCAAAACAACCTAATAATAAAACTAATGAAATCAACCAAAATTCTTCAAAATAATCCAATCTTTAACACAAAAAAGCATCAGATCCCTTCTGTCAGTAATCTCAATCACTACTTTTAACAATATTTGTTGTTAAGACCTTGATTTGTCCCTTCTTCTCAAATCTACCAGCGACCAAACAGAAGATTCGTGGCGGAGATAGCTTGAAAGGAGGGTGACTGAAGGAGGGGAACTGAGCAACACCCAAATGATTCGTGGACGTCGTTTCAAAGATTGAGATCCCCTTTGTTAGGGATTGCTATATTAACAGGTTCTAACTTTCCTTTTTTTCCCAAGTGAAGAAATTGGAAAAGTGAAAAAGAAGAAAGCAAAATTGAAGGTATGGAAAGAAGACTGTGTTGCTATGGAAAGAATTTAGAGATTTTGTTATGAGAAATTTTGATGATGAAAAGATGAGGAAATTTGTTTAATAATGATTAATTGTGTTTCTATTATTATTGTTTTTTTGAATTAGGCAATTAGTTTCTGGTTTTTTTTTTTTAATTTTGGAAAAGTTGATGAAGATTTGAGGAAGAAGAAGAGAGAACATGATGAAAAGTGAAAAAAATTAGGTGTTGACGGTTCACTATTAAATACAATGGTCATGCAATCAAATGGTTAAAATTAAATCAAAATTTTTAGACATTAAAAAACTAAGCGGAGAGGACTAAATTGACTAACGGAGCAAAATAAGAGGGATCAAAATGTTGATTTTACGAGTTATGGGACCAAAATGAAAACAACAAATTACTTAGGAGACCAAAAGTCCAATTAAGCCAAAAAAAATCTACATATATCTTATATTATTAGTACCAATACTTATGCATGCTTACTGTTTAGTTTATTTATCAATATTTTTTGTGGCCACATTTCAATTTCATCATTTAGATGCACAGGAGAATCTCTTGATGTTAGTATTTTTTTATTTATCTTTTAGAGTTTCTTTTCCCATTTAGCTTAACATTTCGGCTTATTTGGTAAATGGTGCTATTGGTATAAGACCGATAGCTATGGATGGCTATTGTTTAAAGTTTTGTCTTGTAAATACGAGTTTGTTAACGGGGAGGTGGTTATAGGATCAAGTAGGGATTGTGCTTGGTAGAGAGGGATAGGTTTGATTGAGAAGTTGTTCAAAAACGTGGGTAATAATAATGATACATATTTATGGCTTGATCTTTTGTTGGAAGGGGTGAGGTTGTGTGATAGGTTTAGTAGGTTGTTTAAGTTGGTGGTCGAAAATTATGTTAGGGTGACAAATATGCTTTGCTTGAGTGAGAATGTGCAAGAGTCCCAAAGGAAAATCAAACCACTTAGGATAGGATGGAGGAAATGTTAAGGTTGTGGAGGCGCCTGGAATGAATCAAAGGAGAAGAATACGATCCAAAGAAAGGGAGGAAACACAAATATATGAAACACCACAAACGAGAAGAAAAATACATAAAGGAGATATGAAATCACTATGTGCCATCAACCCTACCGGGAAAATCTTGTGTTGTGCATTATTTTGAGCATAAATTAATAGGCTGATAACTTATCTATGCATTTTATCTTTAATAAAAAAGTTAATTAACAATATTCATTTAGCTTTTTCAAAATAAAAGCTTAACATTTTGCCTTCATTCAGTTCAATGGCATCATTCTATATTGTATACAAATAATATACTCCAATGTATTGTACTGTGTAGAGAGTGACTCTTTTAACAATAACCGAAAAGGAAAACAACATGTCTTGTCTAATTCACATCAACAGGTTTTATATTTACTATTTCGTTATATTGAAAATTTGTAGTACAATTATAAGTGTATTTTATAAGACATAATTGTAGTCTGATAATGTTAGAATATATTAAGTTATAATATAACAAATAATTCATTATTATTTTGTTTATTTTCTAAAGTTAAAGAATTGTATAGTTACTATTAACTATCTTATTTTAAAAAATTAGTCTAATGTTGGATATCATGCATATTAGATTTTTATTTTTAAAAGAGTTTCTAACATTTTTTGCAACATTAATATTTTCTTTGAAGGACATGTTTGTTGCAAATCTTTTGTACTAGAGAGTAAGCAATTTGGGATTTTATTTTTATTGATAAAAAAAGCAGCTGATTCAATATAAGTAAGATATCACGTAATAGATGGTTTGCATCTTGTAAACTTTTAATTAACTCCATGAAAAAGAAACAAATCATTCGTCCCTAAATTAAGCCATGGCTTTTGATGGTGCTACTATTTTCTTCTACATCTTCTCCTTTCTAGCTTTTCTAATTTTCACATTACTTGTCAACCACAAATGGTAGCTCCAAATTTAGACCCCCACCAAGTCCAAGATCACTACCCATAATAGGCCACCTTCACCATATAGGCTCAGTCATACCAAAATCATTTCAAACACTTTCTCGCCAATATGGTCCTTTAATTCAGCTCAATCTAGGTCCCTCAACTTCTATAGTTGTCTCCAATGAACAAGTTGCTAAACAAGTCATGAAAACACATGACCTTAAATTTAGCTACCGACCCCAATTTGGATCATCTCATGATTACTTATACAAAGGGTCTTATTTCATTACTGCCCCATATGGTCCTTATTGGAGATTCATGAAAAAAAAAAATGCGTTACTAGATTACTCTCTAGCTCTCAACTTGGTCCAGGGGCGGAGGGACCACGGGGGTCAAGGGTGGCCGTGGTCCCCCCCACGTTTTGCAAATTTTTTTTTATACTAGTAATATTCATGTAGGATATAGTCAATATTGTATAAAGTAGAACAGTGGTCCCCCATGGTTGATGCTGATAAATGAAAATTATACTAGTAACATATGATGATTTTATATGCTGTTTAATGTGGTCCCCTATCACTATGAGTCTATTATATGTCTATTGGGCCTTTGTCTTTTATGGAAACCACGACGAGTACAACTTTAGATGTAATGGTTAGTTTATATATATATTTGACAATATTAACTTTGAATGTAGTTGTTTTTCTTCTTTAAATATGTAGTGCATTTGAGAATTTATTTTTACCTTTTAAACTTGTTCCCCCGATGTTTAAATCCTGGCTCCGTCCTTGACTTGGTTACTTCATGCATATCAGAGAGCAAGAACTAGAGAAACTCTTGAAGTCTCTTGTGCTATGCTCAAGTGAAAATAGGTCAACGGATTTGGGTTTGGACTTCACTACTTTGACCAATAACATCTTGTGTCGTATGAGCATGGGAACCACATGTTTCCAAAAATATAATATTGATCCTAAGGTTATTCAATGTTTGATTCGGGAGTTTATGCATGTTGGAGCTAAGTTGAGTATGGGTGAAGTAATTGGACCTTTGGGGAAGTTTGACTTGTTTGATTATGGGAAAAAACTTACGAAAATAGTGGGGGAATTTGACAAGATTTTGGAAGGTTTCTTAAAGGAACATGAAGAGAGAATAAACGCTGAGGATTGTCAAGGAGACATGATGGATATCCTATTACAAGTATATAGAAATCCAAATGCCGAAGTGAGGTTAATAAGGAATGATATCGAGGCCTTCTTCCTAGTAAGTTGTTTTACTTAATATTTTATCATCTCGTTTCTTTGCATAAATAGAGTTGAATATGTTTTTGTCTCCATAAAATGAATAATTTTTTTGTTTGGTCTTATATAAAAACTTCTTTAATTTTTTTTTTACGAATTTTTTTTCCTCAAGTTTTCATCTTATAAATCTGAAAAATACTATTTTTGATTCCGGTAAAACAATTGAACTCTGATTTTGATTCATGTAAAAAAATTATTTGGCGTTAATCCCTCTACAATTAAAAATGATTGTTTCTATCATTTTCACTTATATTGAGTAGATAAATAGGTTTTATGGGCTTATAATTTTTTGAAGAAGTCACACAAATAGGGCACCGCAATTAGCATTGGATAGAATAGAAGTGACAAAACAAATTAACCTACAAGTAAGCCTCATCCTACCATCAACCTGCCTAAAAACAGGGCATGTTGGATTAGAAAAATGAGTTGAAGATTTCTTTTAGTTTTTTTTTTTTAAAATTGATTTCTCTTAGTCCTGTTGACCAAAGCAAAACAAATGAAAGATGTATATCATTATGTAGGTTGACATCTCAACCCAAAAAAAAAAAAACTAACATTTCAACATACTCTTGCAAATTGTTTTTAATAGGTTTATGGTGCGGATCAAAATGGGTAGGTGGGTTGAAAATTTCACCCCACCTCACTAAAAATGGTGGATTAATATGGTCAACTAGACAAGTCTACCATATTTTGCCGCTTCCAATAAGGAAGCGGCTTCCAATAAGGAAGCGACTTTGAGCATGACATTCCATTTGGTATATAAATCGTTCATTGTCGATGTTAAATGACAATATGATTAAAATTGGTTGAGAGATGAATTCCTTAAAAAAAATTGGAAGGACTAAAATAAAAAGTAAATAATATTTTACACAAATATAACATATATTTAGCTCTTATAATTCTATAATGAAGTTATTTTCTTATAGACTTGTATTGAAAAGAAGTGTAATACTGCATATTTTTTTGATTATTTGTAATACTATGTATGTATATGTAGGTTAGAATTTTATAAAAGTGATTTTGGTCCTTAAGAGTTTGACTATACAAGTTTCACTAATTTTTACTATATTAATTTCCTTAATTAGTGTCCAAGGACATTAGTTAATATTTTTCAAATTATTTTAAATAAATTTGATTATGTCTATATTTGGTATTATGGTGGGTGCATAAGAATCATGACGACCCATTGTAATTTTACAAAAACTACACTTTTTAACTTCTCGAAAATCACAAAGGATAAGATAAAAGTGATTTCAAATAAGCTTGATTATGTCTATGTTTGGTATCGTGATGGTTATGTAAGAATCACGACTATGCACCGTGATTTTGCAAAAACTACACTTTATTGTTTATGCAAAATTACGAAAGATCATTGTAATTTTGGAATGCCATAATATCAAACATACATAATGTAAAATTGACTTGGTTAAATTAATTGGAGAATGGTTTATGATTTAATTCTTATAAAAAAAAAAGTGATTCTGATCTAACTCTTATATAAAATAAAAAATAAAAAGTTATTTGGAATGAAAATCAATTTTTCAACCCAACATCTATATTTTACTAAAATCACAAGGGATTAAATCAAATTTGTGAATCCGAAGTTCAAACACATACTAAGCACATGGTAAATTCAATTTAATGAAATTATTGTACTTGTTTGTGCAAATGCAAGGACATTTTCCTCGCTGGAACAGACACATCCTCAGTGGCAATGCAATGGACCATGGCTGAGATAATGAACAACCCTAAAATATTGAATAAATTAAGGACTGAGATTGATGATGTAGTTGGCACTAAAAGATTGGTTAAAGAATCAGACATTCCAAAAAATGCCTTACCTACAAGCATGTGTGAAGGAAGTGCTAAGACTTCATCCAACAGCACCGTTTGCTCTTAGAAAATCATCAGAAGATTGCAAAATCAACGGCTATGATATCAAAGCTCATACCAGGAGGACACTAGTGAATGTCTATGCCATTATGAGGGACCCACAATCACATGATATTGGTTATAAGATTCATACCATAACTCATCTCTACTTCGTTTGGTTATTAATTCAAAATTTCAAAAAGATTTTGACATTAGCCAATAAATACTGATATCAATTAGAGTAAAATACCTTTATTATAGAAATTCTGCTTCACACTTTTTGGCTACGGCATAATTTATAACGTTATAATGAGAGGAATTTGACTTTATATTCAAATTCAAATTATTTTGGCATGAATGAGTTTCATCGGATCATTCCCCTTTTTTATTTATCATTCTTATCATTCAACTTTAAAATTTAAATAATACAACTTTAATTGAATTTTAATAATGGAATCATATATTTCGATCGCATGAGAAATACGAGTATTAGTAGATGAATGCAAGCAATAAAGTTCACAATAAAATATTGTATTGAATGGAAAAGTCTCTGCATTATTACCTAAATAAGCATGCCACGTTGGAGAATATTACCAAAAAGGGTAATATTTTAATAGAATGAATATTTCTTAGGGATAAATGTGTTTTTAGTACCTACAAAATTCAGAGTTTTTATTTGTAGTCCTTATAAAATTTTAATGGTAATTTTAGTCCTCCATAATATTGAAGTTTGTAATAATAGTCCCTATTTTGAAAACTTTTTACAAATTTTTTTATACTTTTAGTCCTCCAAAATTGTCTCTATAAAATGTAAATAGGGACTAAAAGTGAATAAATTTTTTATAGGGACTAAACTTCAAAGTTTGTAATTTTGTAGGGCCTAAAAACATATTTAACCCTAATTCTTAAATTTTTTTAATATTTTAGTGATGTTACGGTATATACAATATTAGACACGGGGAAGAAAATTTTACCAGTAAATATAAATGAGAAAATTATATTAAAAATTATGCAAAGGTATCTTTAAATATTTGTTTGTCTATAGATAATCATGCTTAGTTTAAATATTTATCTATAGATAATTATGTATTAGAAAGAGAAAAAAAACTATACCACCCAATAAAAAAGAAGGAAAGGAAAAAACTAACTACTCCTACGAGAGTAAATTAACCTCTTATCTACCAACAAGACAAAAGAAAAAATGTTGAGGTAAAAAAAAATCAAAATTACAACTAGAAAAAGTTGATTTTTTTTTTCTTACTACATCAGACAAAATTATCTTAAGACGAAACTTTGCAAACAAATCTACTTTGCTAATTTTTAAAAAAAATATTTTTCATTATTTTGAATGAATGAGTTTCATCGGATCATTCCCCTTTTTTCTTTATCATTCTTATTATTCATGTTTAAAATTTGAATAATACAACTTTAATTGAATTTTAATATTGGAATCATATAATTCGATCACATGAGAAATACGAGTATTAGTAGATGAATGCAAGCAATAAAATTCGAGTAATTCGTCAATTACCCCCTTGAAATTAACAAAACATCAATTACCCTCCTGAAATTGCATAACGTTAATCAATTTACCCCCTCCGTCAAATTTTTCTGTTAGTGAACATGACGTTTTGCAAATACCCCCCGAAGTTTTGCACTTATGTGTAAAATGCCCCCCGAATTTGAAATTTTTTTTTTTTTATGTGTAATGAGAACCATTGTTGTTCTTTTTTATTTATTTATTTATGGGGAAATAGGATAGAAAGGTAACATAGTGATTTCCTTGATGGTTGATTTATTAAATTTAATATGGAGAAGTGAATGAATGATACCATCTTAAAAATACGAACTAATTTGAGGTTTGGTCTTTTCTTTTTCACATTGCATGTCATATTAGAGGAAAATGCATATACATTAAATCTTAAACTATGTGAATTATTTGGGAAATGGAATGCCTTTATATTATTCTATGAATTGTGAGTTATGCTCCAAGGTTCTTGGCTTGTTTTAATATCAAAATGAAAAAAGGCTTTGTGTCATGCTTTATACAAGAAAATTAGTTCACATCTAATTATGTACTAATTTTGTTCTTGGCTTATGAAGGTGGAGCTCACTTCTTAATTGTGACTTTGTTTCTCCTTATTGCTACTCATGCTAAGCCTAAGCTTGGTAAACTCAAATTGATGAGTGTGAATTATCTCAGGACCGTTGTAAAAATAACCATTATTGTCACTTTAAAAAATACACATTTTTCCCTTCCCCAATTTAAAAAAAAAAACTATGGAAAAAACAAACATGTACAAGCCTATTTTGATGTATATATGCATGTAGTTTTCCCAAACTCTAAAATTAAGTGTTAGCTTTAATATTTAACTGTTAATTGTTTGCCTTTAAGAAGAAAATAATATAAATTTTTAAGTTCGGGGGGCATTTTGCACATAAGTGCAAAACTTCAGGGGGGTATTTGCAAAACATCATGTTCACTAACAGAAAAATTTGACGGATGGGGTAAATTGATTAACGTTGTGAAATTTCAGGGGGTAATTGAAGTTTTGTTAATTTCAAAGGGGTAATTGACGAAACTTACAATTTCAAGGGGGTAATTGCCTATTTACTCAATAAAATTCACAATAAAATATTGCATTGAATTGAAAAGTCTCTACATTATTACCTAAATAAGCATGCCACGTTGGAGAATATTACCAAAAAGGGTAATATTTTAATAGAATGAATATTTCTTAGAATCTTTAAATATACAATATTAGACACGGGGAAGAAAATTTTACAAGTAAATATATATGAGAAAATTACATTAAAAATTATACAAAGGTATCTTTAAATATTTGTCTATAGATATTCATGCTTAGTTTAAATATCTATCTACAGATAATCATGCTTAACATGTGTCAATTTATATATTATATCTAGAATCATAATCTCCTAATATTTTTTTCTGTAGAAAAAAGGACCAGTGTTGTATTAGAAAGAAAAAAAAAGCTACACCACCCGGAAAAAAAAAAAGAAAGAAAAAAACTAACTACTCATACCAGAGTAAATTAACCTCTTATCTACCGGTAAGACAAAAGAGACAAAGTTGAGGTAAAAAACTAAAAAATTGTACCCAAAAAAAAAGTTGAGGTAAAAAAGTCTAAATTACAACTAGAAAAAGTTAATTGTTTTTTTCTCACCACACTAGACAAAATTAAATTAAGACGAAACTTTGCAAACAAATCTACTTTACTAATTTTTACAAAAGAATATCTACAACAAACTACCATAAAGATTAATACACTAAAGCGACATGTCATGTAATTTGAAAGTCGGAATAGGAGGAGGATTAAATATTTGAATTTTAAAAAATAGGTGGACCAGTATTGTGGAGGGGAAAATGGGGGATATTGCAAGTTTAATAAAATAGGGAGACCAAAATTATATTTTAAGCATATTATATTGTCTTCTACTATACGTTGAAAATAACTTATTGTTTTTATCTATTCTGTGTCGAGATTCGAAACTTCGTTGGTCAAGTTGTGAAAAAAATGATTCGTAAGTTACATCCAAATTCATTGGTTTATTCAATATTTTTTTAGATTTATACAAACAATATATAATTTTCAATAAAAGTACATAATTTATATTTTTATAACTGAACTACTTACCTGTGCTTGGCACGGGCTCCATACTAGTAATTATCAATAAATATATTAGATGGTCCCATTGTTGTTATGGTTTATGTGTTTGGACTTTGTTTTATGCTATAATTTTTTGACATTATTATTCATAAATAAATCATAAGAGAACAAACTTGGCAACAATGACGTAGTAGTATCAAATTTCACCTAACTTCAGATGTCTTGGTTAAACGATACAATAACATTATGATCTCAAAGTGGTTTGTCAAGTATCTAGTATCTACAAATAAAAATATAAAATTATTCCATATCCGTTAGATAAAAAGTTTTTAATTGTCAAGTACTTTCTAAGTCAAATAATCAAATTTCAAATTTGACGTCGAAAAATATCAATAACAGAAATTACTCATTGATATAACGAAACAAAGATTTTCTATAATTAGTCATATCAAGAGTTTACATCAAAATCATACTTAATTACACCTAATCTCAAAACATAAAAGAATAGATCAAAGAACAAGAAATCTGATGAGGTGTACTTAACTATGATTTTTTTATCAAGTAATGTATTAGCTAAAAACACTTACAAGGAGGGAGCACACTCTTTAAGTATTTTCCTTCGTAAGATATAATCACAATCCTAAATAAAATCTTTTGAACTCATACATAAAAAATTATATATCATATAATTTCTTTAAAAAAAACATTATTTTATTTATTTTTTTCTCTATTTTTTTACTTTTATGCATGTGTGGTTAAATAGAGTGTTGAAAGCTTGTGAAGATCAAGACTTTCTTATAGAGAAAATGAAATAAAAAATTAAGAATTATATATACTTGTGTGTAATAAACCGTAAAACTATTAAAATTGCCACTATTATATCATTTTTTTCACCGATTGTAATTGCACACGTTTGTATCTAACTATAGGTTACGTCCACATGCCATTACATGTGTACAATATATATTGAACCCGACAAAAAGAGCTTTCTTTGCAAACAAAGACATTCGGTGACATTTTATTTTCTTCCGAGTTTGGAATCAGTCACACGTTTTAAGAATATGTTGCCGTCCTTGGCCTTCCTAAAAAAACTTGAGAGCAACACATAATCGTCCTTTTCCAAAACAAATAACAAATATGATCAAACACAAACTACAATACAAATAACAAATATGCTATAGTTTTTTCCTTCTTATATATGATACGTACGATTCATCAGTGTAACCAACATATTTTCAATTACTTACTACGAAAAAAGGTTACAATAACATGGTTGATTACCAAGGTTACATCTTACTTTTCATCATATGGCTAATATCAACAATTTTTGTAAAAGCCATACTCACAAGAAAATACAAGAAATCTAATTTACCTCCAAGTCCATTATCTTTACCAATCATTGGACATCTTCACCTTATTGGTTCAATACCTCACCAAGGACTTCACAAACTTTCAACAAAATATGGACCTATAATCCACCTTTTCCTAGGTTCTATGCCTTGTGTTGTAGCTTCCACACCAGAATCCGCTAAAGAGTTTCTTAAAACTCACGAAACCTATTTCTCCAACCGTCCTCAAAGTTCAGCTGTTGATTATCTAACATATGGCTCACAAGATTTTTCCTTTGCTCCATATGGACCTTATTGGAAATTCATCAAGAAAATATGCATGTCTGAACTTCTTGGTGGTAACACATTGAGTCAACTTCTTCCTTTAAGGAGACAAGAGACAACAAGGTTCGTTAGTTTTTTGCTCGAGAAAGGGAAGGAAAATGAGGTTATTGATGTTGGAAGAGAGCTTTTGAAGTTGTCGAATAACGTTATTTCGAGGATGATTATGAGCCAAACTTGTAGTGAAAATGATGGTGAAGCTGAAAAGGTGAGGAAGTTGGTGCAAGACACTGTACATCTTACGGGGAAGTTTAATATTTCTGATTTTATTTGGTTTTTTAAGAACTGGGATGTCCAGGGATTTAGCAAAGGGTTAAAGGAAATTAGGGACAGGTTTGATTCTATGATGGAGAGGATTATCAAGGAGCATCAAGAAGTAAGGAGGAGGAGAAAGGAAGTTGGTGGAGGAGAAGGTCAAATTAAGGATCTACTTGACATTTTATTGGATATTCTTGAAGATGAGAGCTCTGAAATCAAATTGAAAATGGAGAACATAAAAGCCTTCATCTTGGTAAGTGACAAGTGACTCAGATTTAAATTATATGCACTCTAAATACGTTGTAGTCAACCCTTTTTTGGTCGTTAGGTCAAGATCAAACTACTCGTACTTTGAATTTGTTTTTAAAATAAAATTGACGAAGTTAAAACAAGAAATTTCCTATCTTAATCCAACGGTTGTGATCACTCATTAACTTAAATAGTCAAGATCTAGTCGAGTCTACCATCAATATTGCATTTTCCTTTTATTTGCTTCTACAATGCCAAACTTCAAAGATTTTTTATTTTAGCTACACTATAATAATTGTTGCATTAATTTTTTAATTAAATATGACAATAAATTCTTTTTAGGTTAAATTACACCAAGGTCTTTTAAGCTTGAAGTTTGTAATAAAGTGGTCTTTAAGTTATTTTGGTCACACATAAGTTTTTAAGTTTGAGGTTTGTAACATATTGGTCCTTTAAGTCATTTTGGTCACACATAAGTCCTTTAAGTTTATAAACGTTTTCAATTTAGTCCTTATGTTAACCAAAACGATGATCTAAATCAAAAATATTTACAAACTTAAAGGACTTATGTGTGACCAAAATAACTTAAAGGACCAATCTGTTACAAACCTTAAACTTAAAAGAATTATGTGTGACCAAAATAACTTAAAAGACCAATCTGTAACAAACCTTAAACTTAAAGGACTTATGTGTGACCAAAATAACTTAAAGGACTAATCCGTTACAAAATTTAAACTTAAAGGACCCGTAGTGTAATTTTGTCTTCCACTTATCAGACTTAACTTACTTTCGACCAAATTTGAATCACCGATGTCTTTCTCCTAAGATCACTTGACTTTCTAATCTAAACTTTTTTATGCATAAAGTAAATATAAATACATCATGCTTAAAGTGTTGTGCTTGTCTTCTAATCTACACATTTCATGACAATTATACCATAATTGAAAGGAGGGACTCCGACTTGCAATACAATTTTTTAAACTTGACAAAAAATTGATGATATACCCTTTATGATCTGGCAGGACATATTTATTGCTGGAACAGACACTTCAGCACTAACCATAGAGTGGGCATTGGCAGAGCTAATTAACAACCCACATATGATGGAAAGAGCAAGAAAAGAGATTGATGATGTTGTTGGCAACAATAGAATAGTAGAAGAATCAGACATTACCAACCTTCCTTACCTACAAGCAATAGTCAAAGAAACACTAAGGATTCACCCTACAGGTCCATTAATTGTTAGAGAATCATCTGAAAAGTGCACAATCCAAGGCTATGAGATTCCAGCAAAGACACAATTGTTTGTTAATATATGGTCTATTGGAAGGGACCCTAATTATTGGGATAATCCACTTGAGTTTAGGCCAGAAAGGTTTATTAGTGAAGTTGGAAATTTAGATGTGAGGGGTCAACATTTTCACTTGATTCCATTTGGGAGTGGAAGAAGAGCCTGCCCTGGAACCTCTTTGGCTTTGCATGTTGTGCAAGCAAACCTTGCTGCTATGATTCAATGTTTTGAATGGAAGGTTAAAGGTGGTAATGGGAGTGTTGATATGGAAGAGAAACCTGGGTTGACCCTTTCAAGGGCTCATCCTTTAATTTGTGTCCCTGTGCCTAGGATTAATCCTTTTCCTTCTATGTGATTTTGATCATGTTTAGGGCAGGAAAAAAAATGCAACTTCATATTGAAAATTTATATTTTTGGTCCTCTTGTTGCTTTGTGGTATTCATAACTATCGATTTCTTTGCTCCTTAAAAAAAACCATCAATTTTCAAAAAATATTTTGTCAAAAAAAAAAAAAAAAAAAAGATGGGAAAAA
>Ga0228711_1006266_pt1 | contig 17764 bp, 7 predicted proteins | sample MedpolnodulmetaG_2_FD_177996 | JGI IMG/M metagenome (GOLD analysis project Ga0228711, IMG submission 177996) | Root nodule microbial communities from Medicago polymorpha collected in Santa Monica, California, United States - brown nodules | ecosystem: Host-associated > Plants > Roots > Nodule...
AAATTTCGATAATTGCTTATGTAATGTCACATCCAAACACTTCAATTTATGTAAGTACTTTTTAGTGTACATATCCAAACATAAATAGCTTATCAAGTATAAGAGCTTATGATGTAAGCTCTAATGTATTAAGCCCTAATGCTATAAGCATCTATATAAGATGTTTATCCAAACGGGGCCTAAATCAGAGTTTAATAACTTGGTGTTTAATCTTCCAACCTTCCAATTTCTTTCCATCTTCACACTAATGTTCCATCGGACTTGATTAATTTAGTTGGGGTGCATTTCCTCTCATTCTCAATTTAAGAATGTTGAAGATATTCATAGGCTTAAATCCCGCTAGTGTATTCATCTTTTTTTTTAGCTGTTGTTGAATTGGATATCGATGGGGGTGTTAACATATCATATCACTTTTTATATTTTCTCTCTCTCAAGGTATATATGGTTCCTCTCAAAAAAAATCTATATGGTTGTCCATCAAACATCATACTTAAATCTAAAGATTGAGGCGTATTCAGTTTTTCAGATTATTTTTTCTTATATTTGCGTGAACTACATTGACCAACAATAAATCCTCAATATGGTCATATCCCAATCGGCTGAACATCCCAAGTCATGAGGATCATTTCTTGATACAATGGTATATTTTGGTACAAGTATTTTTCGTTTCTGAACTCAAAAGAGATATATTTTTTCGAACTCACCTTTCTCTAAAGAAATTAAAAGCTTATACAAGAATAAAAGCTAGAGTTGAAACTAAATATCTGTAAAAAAAAAAATCTATATAAAGGTCAAAGTTAAAATATATTTGTTACTAAAAAAAAGTTAAAATATGTCATTTTATAAAGGTCAACATAATATTGATTCCAAAATCCAAAACTCAAGCATTAAAGTGAAAATGATAAAAGACAAATAAAAACATGGAACCTAGTTTCTGTTTCAAGATTCCCATACTCATGTTGATGATAGAATGGATAAGAATTTGACATGATTTTGGTGGAGGGGGCTGCATCTTGTTTGTCAGCCTAGTGGCCGCTGCTACACTGGAATTTGATATGTCATTCCCACCGAACATTTGTTTGTCTGTTGTTATTGTTTGTACTTTTTTTCAAGGAATTGTTTGTATTTTTTGTAATTTAATCGTTAGAAATTTACATTTAAGATAAATAAGTGACATATTTGGGGTTCGAAACTCGACTTATTATGTGTTCTTTCTACTAATTGAGTTAAGCTAACAAGGATTATTCGGATTCAACATTTTCCTTACAATATTCATTTGTGCTGGTGTAAATGAAAAACAAATAATATTAAGAAAATTATTGATATTTTCATTTATTTGAGGTGAAAAATGGAAATGGAAATTTTTTAAAAAATAAATATGAAATTTGCATAAATTAGTTTTCTTCTCGCGTAAGAAAATAAGGAAAAAAAATAAAACTACTTTGAATTCAAAATTTATGCTTTTTCTACTTATTTTATATCAAAAAAATATAAAAATCATTTGATAAAAATTATTTTCATTATCTTATACTCTCAAGCAAACACCAGGAAATATTTTGTTGTGTTCCAAACAAGTAAATGGCAGAAGATTAATTTTGATTAAGGCTTCAGCCCTCTTTTCTTACAGAAAAAAAAAATTGGTTTTGACTAAAAAAAAGGACTGGACAATTCAGTTTGAATTGATTTTTAATTTAATTTTCTCAACTTATATATTTCACTTTTAGTTAAGAGAAATACTCTTGTGAATTTTTTACATGAAAAACGGAACAACATTAGGAAGATCAGTTCCTTAAAAAAAACATTAGGAAGATCGGTAGCTGAATTTTGCTACAAGTGTGTAAACTACTACTTTCATTGTGTGTGTTTAATGGAGACGTCCTAAGTGGAGAATAGTCAATTACAAATAATAGAAATTTCATTACCATAAATATTATACATTTGTTTAAAGTAGCATAAATACATATTAGACTATGTACAATGGATTCAACATTCAACACCCTTTTTTTTTAACTTTTTACACTCACGTCATCTTCTCTCTAAATCTAATTCAACACTCATTCAACTTTTAATCATTACGATGATTTTGTTTAAAAAAATTCAACACCCTACACCACCATTTTTATTTTCTTTTATTTTTTGTAATTATATATTAATAACATTTATCGATTGAAATTAAATTAAAACAATTAAGAGTTAAATAATCTTTTTTCCCTCAAAAAAAAAATCTTTTTCTAATTTAATAATTTATTTGAACTTTATTTTTTTAATTTTATATTCTTAATTTTTTTTCTTGCAAGTAATAAAGACAAGACATAGAGATAGTCATTATTAAAACAAATAAGATTAGAAAAAACATAAAATGCAATACAATACACTAAACACACAACACACCTAAAATGAAACACACGTATCTTAATTAACATAATAGACTTAAGTCACAAACAATCTATTTAATCACAAAACATTCCTAACATTATTTTCTTAATTAAAATAATTAGTTGTTGGAATTTGGGTTGTTGAAAGGGTAATTAGTAAAATTTTGGGTGTTAAAAGAATTAGAGTAAATTACACTCCCCTCCCTCAAAGATGCTTCAATTACACTCTCATTCCCTCTTATGTTAAAATATACACTCCCCTCCCCTCTTATTCAAAACACATTAGAAAACATTTCACTCCCCTCCCCTAAGAGAAGCTTGAATTACATTCTCCTCCCCTCTTATGTTAAAATCTACATTTTACTCCCTCAATATTTTTTATTTATTTCCAATAATCTAGCAAAAAAATAGTATCGCAGGTCTACTTTAATATAATAAAAAATTGAATACATATTTTTCGCTATTTCTTATTTACAATTTCATTAACATGTAGTTTTAAACCCTGTTAAAAAATACGAAAAAACCCAAAATAAAATTAAAGTATGTGAAAAATTACTAAAGACAATAAAGCAGGGTTATTTAAAAGTTTATTTTATACTCTAAATTATAAAATCAATAGCAAAATATTTAAATTTAATTATTATTGATATTTAAATTATAAAGAAATTAATTAATTTTTCTTAAATGATGGTTCAAAATTAATATATATCATAAACATATTTATTTATGTTAAAATAGATTAAAGTGCAGTGCATATTCAATTATTAAGGGAGAGAGTTGTAATTCAAGCATCATATAAGGGAGGAGAGCATAAATTTTACTTTTCAAGGGAGGGAGTGTATATTTTAACATAAGAGGGGATGAGAGTGTAATTCAAGTATCTTTGAGGGGAGGAGAGTGTAATTTACTCAAAGAGTTATTGTTGGGATCCTTTTCATTAAAAAGATGCTACAAACAAGGCTAAATAAAAAAATTAGAGCGAAAATATAGTTTTTTTTTCTGTGTCTAAATCAAATGAACCAAATCTCTATTTATAAACAAAAAAATGATGAATTTTGGTGAAAAAAAATAAAAATTTACTACGAAAGAATTGACCCCAAATAATTAAGATGAGATAAAAATATGAAAATCACAACAACTAGTAGAATTTTGCCATGTGTATTAATTTGAAAAATCACAACAACCTTGAATAAATTCAACCGCAACTAATCCACATCCTCTTCAACATGACATTGCTTCCTTTCGATAGTTGTTTTTTCTTCAACACCTCCATTGTAAATGGTCTTAGTTTCGATGTTTACCATTTGAACAGTGACGTAAGATTTCCATCACCAAATCTAGACATCTTCACTCGAGTCATTGACCAATTTTAATGAACTAACTTAACCTTTTAAAAAGTAGGGTTAAATATGTTTTTGTCCCTATAAAATTGTGGTCATTTAAGTTTAGTCTTTAATTAATTTCAATAGTTCTTTTAGTCCCTACAAAAAAAATTATGCACTCAGTATTAGTCCATGCTCAATTCAAATTTGTTTAATTTATACTTAGACTCTTAAGTTTTTTGACAATTTTTTGTATACGTGTTAAGAACATTACTAAAAGTTTCTCCGCAAAAAATTATCGCAAAATTTGATTTATATGTCTAGATTTCATTACTTTTATCTTTAACCTTTATCGTTTTAAAAAATTTATATTTAATTCGTTTCATGTTAAAAAAATTCTAAATTTAAGTAATTGAACTTTTCATAGTTTTCTAAACTCGTGTCAGAAAAATAGTTAAAAAATTTAAGAGTTTAAGGATAATTAAACAAACTTTGTTTTAGTAGAGATTAAAATTAGAAGTAATTTTTTTTGTAGACTTAAAAAACCTATTAAAATTAATGAGGGACTAAACTTAGAAGTTCTCAATTTTATCGGGACCAAAAACATATTTACCGCTAGAAAAGTAAAATGTGGACATCCGATTAAAAAAGTGAGAACAAATATCTAAAGGAAGAGAAAAATGAATTTATTACAGGGGAGTGGGGAATTGTCATTTCTTCAATTTCATTTTTCACCTTTTTAATTATTTTAAACAAGTTGTTTTTGTAATTCAGATAAATAATATTTTGTAAATTATTTTAGTCAAAGAATAATTATTATTATTTTTTGGTCAGGTAGTTTAGTGATTATAATTCACCTTATTTATAAGGTGAATAAGTGGGTGTCCGAGATTCAAATACATTGTCTTACCAACTGAGTTATGCTCACGGTACTGGTCAACTGAGTTATCAAAAAACTTTTTAAGCAAGTTTATTTGATTTGTAAAAATAAAAAAAACTAGCCAAAAATATGATCAGATACCGCAATGTTTTACAGTGTACGTGTCAGTCTGTCAATGGCTTACACCATTCCTACGCTTCGTCTCTTCAACCCATCCGGTTCGTACCTCGCTTTCTCAAGAACAAGAACGAAGTTTAGTGTCACTTTACACGCGGCCTCTTTCTCAAAACGGACGAGTCGGCTCACCTTTAACTCAATGAGTCAACCCGCCGCAACCGAATCCACCACTTTCTCCACACCAAGTCATTCGCCGGAAAACGTCGATGTTGTGGTCCAATACGTGGTGCTCCGGCGTGATCTGATCGATACTTGGCCATTAGGCAGTGTGGTTACTCAAGGTTGTCACGCTTCTGTTTCCGCCGTATGGTCCAACAAAAACGATCCTGTCACCATTGATTATTGCAGCCCCGAGAAAATTGATTCTATGCACAAAGTAAGGTTTTTCGTTTTAGGTTTTCTAGGTTTATGCAATCTGTTTAATTTTAGGGTTTTCTAACTCAATTTTGATAGTGAACGAGTGCATAGAAATGATAGAATCGTTATCTAGTGTAGTGGATGATTGCTTGTAACCAATTAGTACAGTGAAGTAAAAACTTTGGAACATTGAATCTTATAATATTTTTACATAAACCACGGTAGTAAATGTCTCCAGTTTAATTCTAGCACTTTTCTGTTTTATATTTCTTATGCACAGTTTTTGCCAATGCAAAATAAAATGGATTCAATTATGTGATTTTTAGTTGGGTTTCTGACGGTGCATTTTGCGTTGGGATTGCTATTCGTTTACCGAGTGTTTAATTGGTCCAGGACGTTGGGCCATAAGGCAAGCCTCTAGGTTGGATCATCACATTGAGTAAGAGCAACCACATCCACATAAGTAGGTTGGACACCACGTCTTCACCCGAAACCTTAAGACATTGGGTTTATGGGTCCAACTCAAATGTGTGGTTGCTCTTGGTCCAATGCCCAGACTCCCCTCACGACCCAACAGTGGTATTAGGTCAGAGCCCGATTAGACTTGATAGGTTTGCTGACAGGCGCCGAGAGCCTCAAGGGAGAGATGTTTTGATATGTCGAATGACAGTTTAAAGTCCCACATTGGATGGAAGGTTGAGGTTGAGCAACATATAAGAGAGAGTATCCATAAATTCAATGCCTTAAGGTTTTGGGTTAAGATGTGGTGTCCAACTCACTTGTTTGGTTGCTCTTAGACCAATGTGATGATCCAATCCAGTGAGGCTCCCCATCACGGCCCAACACAGGACTCTAGGTGTTTTCCATGTAGATGATGAATGAATGTTTGTTCATTTTTGTACATGCGGCAATATAGAAGTGCTTGTTGCCCTATATTTATCAGAACAACCCCCACTCTCTCCCTTAGTCCCTCCACCCTCCCCCCTTTATCAATTAGAATTTGGAAGGGGTGCATTTCAAGGTTACGAATATGCGAGTTCAAGCTATTTATCATTCCCTGCTTTTTTTGCTTCTGTTTGGGAGAAAAAAAAACATTTGGCTTTTTGATAATGTCTTTCTTATTGGAGATTATTCAGCTGTGATATCACTTGAGAATAATATTTTAGTGCTGAAAAGCTTCCAACGAGTCTTTTGCACTTTTTTGGGTATGCAAAGGACTCTCCCTGATTAGGTACTAGTTTGACATTTGGAATCATAGAAGTATCAACCAGCTCGCAATCAAGCATACCAGTTTCCCCTAAGATATCCATAGCATACTTTATGCGGAAAATAGTGATTCATGTCTTTGATTGAGCTACCTCAATACTAAGGAAATAACATAGTCAACCTAGATCTTTAACCTGAAAGTTTTTTATTAGATGTTGTTTAAGTTCCAGCATCCCACCATATTCATCACCTGTAACTATATTCGTAAACACAGGCCTCATGTCATACTGTTGAACAATACTTCTAAATCTCCCAAACCATGCTCGAGGGGTAGTTGACCATACAGGGCAGGGCCTCGAGAGACATACCCACAACCAACAATATCCTCATTTTTTTTTCCTGTCTTATTAGTCATTGTTAGTTTGATAGCATTAGAAGGAACCTAAATGAGCTAACTGCAAATTGTGTGTGTCTGTTTATTATTTATACTGTTGGTCAAAAAACTGCACCGTACTAGTTGTTTGTCACCAAAACTCTCTAAGTTTAGGGTTTATTCAACCTGAAAGCCAGCTAATGTGTACATCAGTGCTGGAGAACCAAGTGTTTACACACACACAAACACAATTCAATAATTTGTCCAGATAAACTAAGGTCTAACAGTTAGTTAACAAGGGTCGTGCGTTGTTTTTTATTATTGATTTTTTTTTTATGATAAATATGATAATTGCATGTTAATTTAAAATTTAATTTCCTTGTGATTTTTTATTTAACCTTCATTTGTTCAACTATGGCTCAATCGTAGTTGGACTAGTGAATTGCAAACTGGTACCTTCCCCAAGTCAATGACCAGTTTGATTTTTAGAACATTGATGTATGTATGCAGCTTCTCACTTTCTTCTTCTTCATGCTAAATGGAAATATGCTCACATTATGGTTAACTTCAGTAGTCTGTACTTCGCCAAATAATTGCTCTTGAGACTTTTAATTCAGCGTCTGCATTGAAATTATATGTGATACGCTCATAACTGTGAGCACTTCACACACTTTTTGGAACTTACTTTGAGGCTGTGCCTAAAACATCAACCTTTGAGTTTGCTTTTCTTATGCTGGATAGTACAATATCCTTTTTGCCTTCAGTTTTGAGAATTTAGATATTTTGAACATGACATGCACAAATAGATGTGATGGTATATTAAAGTTGAAGGTGCAAATAATAATGAAGTTAATATTGCGGCACTTGGTAAACCTTCTAGGATTTCTTGTTTTCTGCTTCAATATTTGTGACTTATCTGCTGTTGTTATGGATTGTGCCATTTGACATCAGGGTTGTTGTTTAAATTTTTCAGTTATCCATAATTTTATTTTGTTAGTGTAAGTGCACAGATGCATATGCAGTTTCAATTCAAGGGCTATGTAGCTCTAATTCTTGTTTGTTGCAGCATAGCATTTGGTCTATGAATTAACTGGTTGCTGAACTTAAACTTTAGGTCACACTTGAAGTGAAGGGAGAACCCCAGATCAAAAACTTGTCTGAGAAGCTGACATCTGGTGGGATCATTCATAAACTGTGGATTGAGCAACCTGAAAACATACCTACTTGTCTTGCTACAAAACCTTACCCCAAGTCAATTGTATCTTCGTATTTTAAGAAGTTGAAACTCTGCAAGTGATCTCATATTTGATATAAACTTTTTTTCAGTCCTAAACTATGGCTGTTTCAGATTTTTTATTATTTGCCTTTTCTCCTAAAATGCACAAAAGCTTCAAATTCAGCATCTTATGGGTGAGAAGGAGGGAGGACTTAAAATACACTGTAGTATAACAGGAAGTTGCGGATTGTTTAATTCCTTTTTGAGGCTCATGATGTTTTTGTTTTGTGGAAGAAATCTTAACATCTACAGTACGTTGAGGTTCCAGCCTTGCTGTATTTGGACAACTCAGTTGTTGTTTTATATGTTTGTATAAGTTATTAGATTTCTTAGAAGAAAAAGCAGCGCAGTTTGCTTCATAGTTTTAGAATCAACCGTATTTCCCAAATTAATACAGTATACAATTGTGTGAACTAATGACGTATTTCCTTGTGTATGTTTTGGTTCTGCAATCTGCATTGTATAAAATTATAACATGTGATTATTATGAGGCAATCACATGGGTTAAAATTCCACTTTTTAAAATGCTAATAATTTCAAAAGCCGGTTATCCTAAGAAATATCAGTTAACAAAGTAAAATAAAATAAATTCTTCAATCAAAGAAGCTACTTTAGTATATTTGAAATTCGTATAATAATGTTTAGTGCACAATCGTAATACGTAAATCTAAGTAGGTCTAATCTCAGTAGCTGAACTCATATCTATTTACAACTCTTTATACATGGTAAATAGTAAAAGATAACCGGGAACAAGTTCCTCTAAATACTAATAGCTTTTTTGTTGGCCATAGATGTTGTCCTTGTCTAGAGCTATTTGACAACTAGTTTTCTGGAACACATGGTGCAATAGTGCCTGCGTTTGGTCTTGTGGTACAAGGGTACGAAACAGAAATTCCACCGGCTGTCTACGTCCACAGCCTGAATCATACCTCCACAATAAGGACACGACCCAGGTGCTTGCTGCCTCGACACAACTCTTTCATCCTCTCCACACACAAACACTAAACACATCTTCCTCTCTTACCCTTCTTTTGTCCTTGTGTCTATCTACTATCTAGGGTGTTGATAATAATAAGGTAATAAAAACTTATGTCGTGTATGAGTTTATCGAAGGCAAGAAACAACTGTGCTATATATTTATACTGATAGAGAAACGAAAAGAGAATATGGTGGTTATTGAGGAGCTTTCTTTTTGAGGCAACTTAGAGAAGGGGGAGGGGGAGAGAAATATAAGTTTGTTGTAGTTCATTCTAGAAGAGAAAAGAATCATCCACAAACAAAACTACCGTGGATTCCTATGAAAAAAGCTACCGCGTATTCTGAAAATTCCACGCTACTATACTTAGCATCATCCTCATACACGTTTCTCTATTTGTCATAAAAAAAATACGTGTAGATAGAGATAGGAAGAGATGACGGCAGCTAATCTATAATATCCCATACGAACCAGAGGAGTAATTTCTTTAGCATAAATGTTAAGTAATCATAGTTAAATTATTCTCACATAGTTGAACCAGACAAGTCTCACAGAACAATCAACTTTTTCGCAACTGAATCAATTTTCCTCAACCATGTTCTTTATATTGAACGAAATAATTTTTTCTAGTGCTAAATGGTTATTTACTAAGCAATTGTCTATGATTTATGTATTTATAAATTTTAAATTTGACAATGTGATTTTTTTTTCTTTCTAAATGACAACGTAGATTTTGAAGAGATACCGATTGCGTTTATTTTGAACAAACAAATATAATTATGTTAGGTGAGACATGTATAATTAATTTGATATAATACAAAATTTAGATTAAAAGAGGAGAAGAAGTAACTTATTTTTTTAAAACATGCACATAATTGTTTTTTGACAAGTAGTCTAGTGGCTAGAATTCACATTTTTTTAAGGAGAATAAGTGGGCTATTCGGGTTCGAACCCCGACCCCTGCATATAATAACGCATGTCTCTGTCAATTGAGCCATGCTCACGGAGACACATACACATAATTATATAAAAGTGTTTTTTTTACTAAAAAATTATATTCATTAAAATGGATAAAATACGTCGCAAACAAACATAAATTCTATATCGCTAAAAAGAGAAATGATATTTGTACAACCACTTTATTACAATTTTTTGACAACTTTTTCTCTCATACTCACATTATATTCTTATTCTCTCTCTTCTTTTTTCTCTCTCTATTGTTTTGGACCAATGAAAAGAGAGAAAATGAAAGTTGTCATCAAAATTCTTTCAAATGATTGTACATATATTACTACTCCGCTAAAAATACATGTCTTTTTACTTAATATAAGTGATGAAATGCCTCTTTGTTGTTTGCTTAAGCTTCATAGATCCACATATGTCTAGATTTTCATCTGCTCTCCATGCTGGTCCCTTTGGGAATGGTTCTCTACTTCTCTATGTTGCCTCCTCCTCATCAAGTAACCACAATTTTTTGTGTTTTTCATTCAACGCGGATGCGCTTTTACCATATTATTGATTTCTGCTCTTCTCCCTGCACATTTTGCTTGCGCCCAACTAAACTTCTCAATATACCTTTGCGTGAATTAAGTCACGCAGCGTGAATTAACTCACGCTAGTTTTCACATGCGTGCACCATATACCAGTATTTTGTTTATATGAACACAATTAATTTAGAAACATGTAGTGTATGTAAAATCAACAAAACATCAACACGTTTCATATTCTAGGAGAAGAAGCACCCACCTACCAGCTTTTGAAATCATCAACACTATTCAACTATGTTTGGATTATCTCTCTTTTTAAAGCTTCAACAAAACACAATTTCTCTTCGATTTTAATAGATTTACTTAAAACGTAACATTAGATTACTTAAAACTAACAACCCAGTAATTTAAACATTACCAAAAGATTGATCTGCCTTAATTCATTTCATTGGAGATTTGATCAAAAAACATTTTCAGTGAAGATTACTGGTATATGGTGCACGCATGTGAAAACTAGCGTGAGTTAACTAATCTCTCTCTTTGAGTTAGGTCACGTTGAGTTTAACATTTGCGTGACTTTTTTTTTTTTTGAAAAGGCTAAAATGAATTATATTACCAAAAATAAGGTGTCCTTCTAAGTACAAGATGTACAAAGAAATCGACACCAAAGACGAAACAATGTTTACATCAAAAACCTGTACACTAAATTAAAAACACAGGAACAGAATAAACTCTAGCCTATGCCCAAGATGGCGAACGGACTAAGCCACCAGCCATGGTAGCGCGTTAGTTAACTAGCGCATAATTCTACACATGCGTTAGTTAACTAACGCAGGGAGAAGAGCAGAAATCCATATTATTTTGTACCAAAATGTTCAATCCCGTTCGACTTGAATGTCCATAACTGCATTGCCACACAAGGCTGGCCCAACATATCAAGAGGCTTAACGCAAAATCTATAATGAGGCCTTTTGAAATTAAAAAAATAATATTAACATAGTACTTATTAAAAGCATAATAAATTAAGTTTTGTTGAATTCAAGATTTGAACTTAAGACTAAAAGGATTTGAGGCCTTAAAATTACCAACTAAGCTAGATAAATATTGATTATTAGCATTTCATAATATATATTTATAACTAAATTGACTTATTATGAGACTTTTTTTAAGCCAAAATCTTGAGGCCTAAAGCCCTTGCTTGGGTGGCTTGGCCCTTAGGTCGGCCCTGTTGCCACATATGTGCTTTGTCTTTATTTGATGGCTTGAAACAAGATGGTAGTGTCACATTTGGGATGATAGCAAACATCCTTGTTAGAACACCTTGTTACTGCAAAATTGAACTTTTCTGTCCATATACACCTTCATTCATCATGTTGAAAAACAATTGTTAACTCCTTTTCTTTTAACTCACTATTACTAAGAAGATTGTTTTTCAGCTTTGGAATATAGTAAATTTATGTGATTACTTACACAATTCCTCCAATTTCAAGTTTATAATACTCCCCTCTCATATAGCCATCATTCTTGAATTATCTCCTAATTTCACTGATGCTCTAAATTCTTAATTCAAGTCAAATAACCACTCTTTATACCCACACATGTGATTACTACAAGTCTACAACCTGAATCTAAGAACCATATCTTCATTGATGGAGTAGTTTCTTGTTGAGTAACTGCCATCAAGTGAAACTTTTTTCATGAAATTGGAAATAATTTCCTTTTCATCCCAGCTACGACATCCATTATGAGAATGCCCTACTTTATGACAATTGAAATATTCAATCTACTCCTCTCCTTCCACCATTTCATCCTCCAAAGCTCACTTTCAAGGCTTGTAATTCTCCTCCTCCTCCTTGATAGAATCAATCATATTTAATGTATAATCATTCACCTTGATGTAATATTCATTAGTATTACATATTTAACTATATTAAATTGATTCTATCACTCCTCCTCCTCCTTATTTGCGTGCCTTCATCCTTTGATCACACTCCATCGATCTGCTTCAGAGCTCATCTACTGATACAGTAGTGGCATCGCTTGACTCCTCTATGGAACAAACAACATAGTCGAAATTTGTTGTTAAAGATTTGAGAATCTTTTCAACAATTGTTATCAACTTTTTTTCCATGCATCTTCATCCAGTTGACAATGGAGAGAGTTCTTTGTGCAGGGCTTGCAATTGTGCTCTCTTAACCTTGGAAGAACCTTGATACTTTTGCTTTATGGAATTCCAAATGTGTTTCGACAAATCTTTGTTGAGAATCGCTTCCAAGATTGTTCGACCTGTAGGTTGAAACGTGTAATTCTCTGCCTTGTGATATTTCCGCTTGCTTTATTTATCTTTCTTGATTTCCTCCGGCGTTGAAATGTAAACACTGTTCTCGACCAGATTCCAATACTCCTTGAGACAAAGAAAGTTCTCCATCAACATTGATCAATGATCATAATGTCCATATAATTTTGGCATTGACGATTGTTGGAAATTGCTACTTAGTTCTTCCATTTTCACTTTCTTTTCTCTACTCACTCAAGAACTGCAGTTCAATATCAGGCCCCAATCGTAGCTCTAAAACCAAAAATTGGGAATCAAAATTTGTGATGTAACAATTATATTTGTTTTCATTTTTTTAAAGAATTATAATATACAATCATATCTCTACAAACAATATGAAAAGGCTACACTATCTTTTTTTGAAAGGTAAAGAAATTTTATTAATGTAAACACACCTGGAACAAGTAGTGCAAATGTAGAAAAATGTACATATGTTAATTGGAACATATGTAATGTCTAAAACCACCACTACAAACATAGCAAGCCTAAAAAACTCCACACCAATAGATAAATCTAAGACACTCCTAAACTCAAATTCCTGCTATTGGATCAACACATTTCTAAATTGACTTGACAGCATATAGAACTCCACTCGACTCCAAGGTAAAAGTAAAACACTACTGGTCAAACTCAACATCAACAGTAACACAACTTAAATTTTTTGCCTTAACAGAGAATCTTTGCATAAACGGAGTTTAAGAACATGCAAAAAAAAAAAAATTGATTCCACATTATCCAATTAGTCCAGTCAAAGATGGAACTATAATTCACAGATCACCGAAATACCAAACACATCTCCATTGATTTTGCTAGCTCCACATTCTTGGAAATCCAGCAGTTGCAAAATACCGACCGATCCAAGGTTGCTCCTAAAAGGCTACACTATTAAAACTCATAAAAAGCGGTAGACTTCAACGTAGTATAAAATAACACAACATATTTGTTGCCGACAATAGTTAAATTTCATCTAACATTAGAATTTTATTTTCACAAAACAATATAAATGAAATTAAAAATCTGAACAAAAAGTAATTCTATTATGTAAGAAATGTAAAACACTAAGATTTTATCATTCTATAAAATTTCAAATATGACATAAATATATTTTTGAAATAAAAAACGAAGAAGAAACTTAACAAGAGAAAAAATATATCAATTTTTAAAAGTTTATATGAGTATTGGTTTATGTGACATAGTTCAATTAACATTTTTCTTATGTTACGGTTTGGTTCAGTAGATAAAATAAAAACTGCAAACCGAACTAAACCATGTAGTTGAGTAACAAAGTGATCTGAATACATACAAATTACGATTTTTTGCAGTTTTGGTTTGAGTTGGTTTGGTTTGCGGTTTTTTTTATTGGATTGGTTCGGTTTTGAACACCCCTGTGTACAACCACTTTACGACAATTTTTTGATAACTCTCATATTCGTATTATGTTTTTATTCTCTCTCTTCCCTTTTTTTTTCTCTCTCTCTCTCTCTCTTTATTTATTTTAACCGATTAAAATTAAAAGATAAAAAGAAAAAAATTATCACAAATGTTGTCTCAAATAATTGTTCAAATATCACTACACTTTTGTTAATTCCCTCTGACCCTTTTTATAGGACAATCTAACAGAAATCGTGGGGATTAAGATAAGTTGTTGGAGTGATAAATTTATCTCAAATGTATGTGACTATTCAGTATTAACTTTTCATATTCAAAAAATAAAATTGGTATAGTAGTTAATAAATGATATATTTCCCCTAAAAAATGAATAAAAAATCTATAGAGTGTCTTATATTTAAGAAGATTTTTTTCTATATGATTGTATAATTAGGAACTGAGGGAGTATATGAAATAAAACATAGATATTGTTGTAAACAAAAACAATGGATCAATATTCCCGTGAGTATAACACATTTGGTAATGACAATGAATTATAATATGCAAGAGTTGAAGTTCAAATCTCATACATCCCATTTGTTCGCTTTAAAAGGTGAATTTTAGCCGTTAAACTTTAAAAAGAGAATTGATTTTCTCATATTTGGATGATTTAAAAGAGAATTGATTTCGTTTGTAGAATTGATTTTACTTGAAGGTAAAATTGTTAGCTTTTGACTTCTACAATTCATTTTAACCTTAAATATATTTAGAAAACCACTTTTATATAAATACATCCAAATATAAATCACTTTATATTCAACTCACTTTTATCTAAAACCATTTTTAGAGAATCAATTTACTCAAAATCAATTATTGTCACCGCAAAGCTAAGCATAAACTTTAATTGTAATTGATCAAAATTGATTCTAAAGGTTGTAGAATTGATTATCATGTTTGAATGATTTAAATATAATTTTTCTTCGATACTTGAAGCTATAATTTGTAGCAATTAACTTTTATAATTGATTTTTTTATTCAACTTCTACAATATATTTTATGAAAATGTTAACAAGTGTCCACATGACATTATTTAAATGGTCAAAAAGAGTAATTTATGTAAAAAAGATCGTATAATTATCATTTTTTCAAATGTTTGACTTACACATTTTCAAAATAACTTTTTCAAGAGTTTAAACAATGTCCTTGGTACAATTGTTAACATTAACCTATACTTTAAATTCAATTATTTTCATCGAAAATTAATTATGTTGTGAAAGCAAAACCAAAAATACACAGATTAGAACCATTGAGATTTGAGAACATGCATTCCACGATCGCCCCATAATTTGAAATCCAGTAAGAAGATGCAGAATGCATTGGCCTGAGGAATAACGCACGCACACTCATGTCTTAATCCTGCTACATAACACATATTGTCTGTACTTAGACCCACCCCTATTGTACACTATCAGACAAGCCAGCCCGCAAATCAGAATCAGTTTTTAACTAACAAGTCCCAATTCCATTCACCCTTACTGAAATTAAAATTTAAAAATACCAAATCTAAAACCAAACTGAAGCATTAGGAGACGTTGTTAATATTAATTAAATACTACTATTCAACAAACAAACAAAAACAGGGGGAAAAAAAACATGTCCACCCTGGCCAGCAGTTACTGTTGTAGCTGCGCTGTTCAAGCATACACCACTTGGCAACTAGAAGGTGATAATTCTCCAAATGCTTCTGGTCCCTCCAAAACCTGCCACGTCACCTTCACACCACACACATCATCATCAACGTCAACATCAACATTACCAATAACCACTTTCAAACCATGCCACACCACATAGATTCGATCCTCCAAACCCTTGGCAATAAACGGTTTCTTCATTCCATTTCTCGGTAATCTCTCACCACCCACACACCGCCACGTGTCAGTCATTTCATCGTAAACCTTCACCGGTAAATCAACTTCCGGTATCATTAACACCCTCCCACACACCGTAACACTTACCCCTGTCCAACCGTCTTTCATTCCTTCTCTCATTTCACTCCACGTGTCACTCTCTAATTCGTATACCCAACCTCTCGGCCTAACCGCAAACGGCCACCACCACCCTTCCGTTACGTACAGCTTCCCTCCGTTAACCACCGTCTCATACTTCCTTAACTCCCCCGTAAATTTGGCACCTCTCTTCCATGTGTCACTTTCCGGATCGTAGATTCCCGTCCCGCTCTCACCAACGGTCACGATTTTTCCTTTAACTTCCTCTGCCGTGAAGAATGATTTCCCGGGGATCATTTCCGGCACCGTCGACCATTTGTTAACGGCAGTGCGGTAAACGAGTGTTGAACTGGACGCACCTCCGATGAAGAATATCTTTCCGTGACGCGGCAACGAAGCGGAGGCGAAGGCGGTTGGACAAACGAATGGCATATGAGGAAGTATAAACCAACGGTTAGAAGAAGGATCTAGAGATTGCCATTGGATTTTGGAGGTTACTGTATTGAGAGCTAAAACAAAAAGATGTGGATGTGAAAGTGATTTTGTTTTCTTGGAGAGTAGAAAAGAAGGGTTCGTTATTGCTCTGTTCCATGAAGAAGAAACAGAGCGTACTAAAGGTTGATATGGGTAAGGAACATGAAGAAGACATATTTCTGCTATTTCGTTTGGTAAACCTGGAATAAGTTGTTCATTTTCACTTTCCAAAATCGCCATTTTCAGAGTTGAATGGAAAAGAGAAAGTGATGTATGCAACGACACGGGATATATGGAGGGAAAAGTGAAATGAAGACTGGGCTTTAGAAGGTGGCGAAAAGTATAATATTTAGTCAAGTGTAGAGGGACAGGACAGGACAGACTATAAATAAATAAATAGTTGCGGAAAATCCGTATTAGTAACAAAGACAGTTTGATTGCTATAAATAAAGGGAAAGAAAAGAGTTACATACAGTGACGTAAGTAATTGAACAAAGAGACAGTGGAGGTTGTTTTGTCTTGATTTCCGGCTGGTGGAGAAGAATTTTGGGATGTTTTATTCAGAAAGTAAATTAACAAGAGGAGGGTTCAATAATTTGATGATTAAAAAATGAAAGTAAGAGAGTGGGCGCTGATCATAGAATTAGATAGCCAACACAAAAGTGTTAATCATTTGTCTTTAGATCAACCATCCAGATAGACTTTTTTGGCAAATGGTGATTAGTTAGTTGTGGGTGTGAAGGAAGGTATCCCATCCCAAAGGATGGGGAGGGGTCTACTTTTGGTAGTGTGATTGCTTTGTAGCCGCAAGGATATATGTCAATATATGAATATGGTGGGGTAGTTTTGATCAAAGATTAGATCTATACTAGTCCATATGAATTATCTTTGGTTCGTTCACATTAGTCACATTTGAATTGATGGGTTACTTTACTTGAAGGAGATTTTTATGAGATGAATTAATATGCAGTATGGAAAGAGCCGTGGGTTGTTGTCATCATAATAAACGTGACACCGACCGATGGGAACGCCCTAACTAAGGACCGTCACTCCCCACACATAGCTTTATAATCAAGTATAAGTATATGAACACAATAACTAATGATCTTTCAAAAAAAAAAAAACTAATGAGATTACATTATTGCCCGTTTG
>Ga0228711_1006268_pt1 | contig 17762 bp, 15 predicted proteins | sample MedpolnodulmetaG_2_FD_177996 | JGI IMG/M metagenome (GOLD analysis project Ga0228711, IMG submission 177996) | Root nodule microbial communities from Medicago polymorpha collected in Santa Monica, California, United States - brown nodules | ecosystem: Host-associated > Plants > Roots > Nodule...
CTTTTTATTTATTTTGTTATTTTTTTTTTTTGTTTTTATTAATGATCAATGATATTTATTTATTTTCCTTAAAAAATATTTACAAATACTCTTCCACCATTTTATTTTGAAAAATAATTATTCTCTTTTCCTTTCAAAAATAAAATAAAAATACTCATTCTCTTTTATGTTGCTTGTTTTTTAATTTCTTTACAAAGAATGGAAATTATAATGAATAGACAAAAAAGACCTTTATTTTAAATGATCTTAAAATTATTGGGATCACCCAAAATATAAAAATAGGCAAAAATGAGCTTTATCTTAAACGATATAAGAAAAGTTGATTTTCTTATAACTTATAAGAACTACAATGTTTTTTTTAAGGGAGAGACTAATGTTTTATATGTAACATAATCTAAGGTTTAATCAATAGTAAATTAGATATAAATAAATAAAAAGATAAAATTGCTCAACATAATTCAAAATCATAAAATTTTATTTTTATTTTGTTGAGAAAAAATCATATATTTTTTTGTTCTATACAATTTCAAGGATGAAATGAAAACTTACTCTAAAAATAATTGCGAAAAATAAAAATAAAAATAAAAAGGGTGAGGTGAAGGAAGGGTATAGTTGTCATTTGGTTCTGTTAAAAGCTAGAAACCCTAGTTAGTGAGCAGTATACACCATATCCCGAGTGTTACCGTCTCCCTCTTCCATTCCATTCGCGCCGTTCTCTTTCGTTTCTGTCAGAAGAACAACCAATTCATTCCAAATGGTAAAAACTAATTCTCTTTCGTTTCTCTTCATTTTTCCGTTCTTCCTATTCTATTTAATCTAATCTAATTCATGTAATTGCATAATTTTTTTAGGGTTTCGAACTTTTTTTTTCTTTTTCTGATTCATTTCGTATGTGACACTAATTTCATTCTAGATTTAGATTCTGAGTCCTATTATTGGAAGCACCATGATTTTGGATCTCATCATGACATGTTAATTTTAAATTGTTAATGAATTTTCGGTAGTGCATAATTTGATCTGAAGGAGAAGCTAATCTGTTTTGGTATAAAGGCAATGCTTTTATAAATAGTTTAATTAAGTGCTTACTTATATCATAATAAGTGCTTATGTGTAGCTATTTTTATAATAAACAATAGAATGAATTCAAACTGTTTTTATATAAGCTATAAGCTGTTTTCATGATCTATCTTGTAGAGCTTATGGAAATTAGTTCAAATAGGTTATGAACATAAGTTACTCATGTGTTGCATGGTTTGACTAATATTACTGCATTGATAATGATAGGCGTCAGAGAAGAAATTGTCTAATCCAATGAGGGATATGAAAGTGCAAAAACTTGTCCTCAACATCTCCGTTGGTGAAAGTGGAGATCGTCTCACCAGAGCTGCAAAGGTATTTTTGCAGTATCATTTATTTCAATTCATTCCTTTCAATTTCATTGCTAATATGTTTTCTCTTTCTCATAGGTTCTTGAACAGCTAAGTGGCCAAACTCCTGTTTTCTCCAAAGGTATTTTTTTATAATTTCATCTCTATTTTATGTTTTTTTCTTCTTCTTTCTATTATTTGATTTTTATATTCCTATTTTGTTTAACATGTAATTTGATATCAATTTGAAAAACCTAGTTGACATGTTCTGTACATTTTTTTATTACAATTGTTTTTTATATTCTTATTGCATAGTCTAAAAAACATAATTATTCTGTATCAATATTTATTTAAGTTATTATTTGTTAGTTTTTTAGGTTCTAACGGAAAACTTATACATATATTTTCATAAGCAAAGAACATTACCTTATTTTAATTGACAAATTCCCATAAAGAAAAATTACTTCATACCAGGACTTAGTGTCAAAGATAAACTGTGTTGTAACTATTTCGATCGACAAAATACCAGCGTTGTCAAATAGTGGCTATGGCGAATTTGTGTAGAATGACAATGCCATGTTGGCTTTTTGGCCTTCTGCCATGGTCTGCCTTCTGCATTCCGTTACACTTTGAAATACATAATTCAAGGCTTTGAGTTAAATTTTCATTATATAGGACTCGTAGACTAGCTTAAATATGTCAGTTGTGTCCATGACATAGTTTACATTGTGTTTTGGATATTTTGCGTTGTGGTTGTGTTCTGATTGGTTCTTCTTTTGCTCTTGTACTTATTACAGCTAGGTACACCGTCCGTTCCTTTGGTATTAGAAGGAATGAAAAGATTGCATGCTACGTCACTGTTAGAGGCGACAAGGCAATGCAGCTTTTGGAGAGCGGCTTGAAGGTCAAGGAATATGAGCTGTTGAGGAGAAATTTCAGTGATACCGGGTGTTTTGGCTTCGGTATTCAGGAACATATTGATTTGGGAATCAAGTAAGCTGAAAAAACAGTTCTATTTATGCTTAAGTTTTTTGTTAGAAAATTCATGATTATAGCAAGGTCATTTCTTTCATTTTTTGTTTGTTTGTATAATTTTGATTTTTTGGCTTAACTAGCTCTACCTCAGTCCAATTGTTGTTTATCTTATGAAACCTTTTAATTTGAAAAAAAATATTTAGCAATTCAATCTGCTGTCTGTGTATCAATTCCTTTCCCTTTGTATATTTTATTTTTGTTTGTTGTTGGTTTCTTATGTTTCAAAGGTTGATTGGTTTTTACCATATTGATGTTTAAAATCATGCTTCAGGTATGATCCTTCCACCGGTATTTATGGTATGGATTTTTTCGTTGTCTTGGAGCGCCCTGGTTATCGTGTTGGACGTCGTCGCAGGTGCAAGGCAAGAGTTGGAATCCAGCATCGTGTCACAAAGGATGATGCCATGAAGTGGTTCCAAGTTAAATATGAAGGTGTGATCCTAAACAAGTCCCAGGCAATTGTTTAGTGAGATCAGACCGTTCTTAAGTACGAGTTCTAAATTTTGTTGAGTGTAGTTTGATGTTTCTTGAATCGGTAGCTTAAATTTCTGCATTGGTATGAATACTACTTTTTACCGGTTATGTAAGCTGTTTGTTTATTATTTTTCCTTCAAATATCATCAAATTTTGACATCAATACTGGTATTAAGCTTATGTTACAGACTCTCTAATCATTCGTGTTTGCATTTATCTGTGTAGCACTTGCTAGAAATTAAATTACAAGAATAATACTCTTTTACTTCTTTTTTGACGAGAAACTAAAAAAGCAGAAAAATTCGAGTAAACCATGAAATTTTGGATTTAAATTGCGGCAATGTTCCACATTATTCCTTCCAATCACAGATGTCATTCAGGGATTAATGTGTTGAATGGGTACGAATTACATTTTAGGATTTTAAGGGTTTGTATAAAACGAGGTTTTTTTCCAATGAATTTGGTTTTTTTATTTTTACAGAACGACAGCTGCTATTTTAGTGTGTACAAGTTTTTATTTTATGTTGCTGCGTTTTCTCTTCACTCGTTAATCCATGTTTCAATTTTCTAGTGTCGTTTTCGTAAGTATAAGAGGTTTTAAATTGTGATTCTATGCGTGCGATATCAATTACTAAACACGCTCACTTAAAGTTTAATCGTGTGAATTTCCAGACACTTGAATGAATGTCTTTCATACTGTTTTTCCACATAGTTTGTCCCTGAAAAATACACATTTGTCATCAGATTTATTATTTGAAAGGGTAGAATACTGTCATAAACTTGGTGATAATTTTTTACTTCTGAGGAACTACTTTGATTCAAAAGTTTTATTTGAATAACTAAAACAGCACGTCGAATACTTGGAAAATTAAATTAATTTTGCGACAAATCATTGAAGAACTCTTTAACAAAGGCTTTGTTCATATGGTCCAATTCGACTCTAAGAATAGTATTTGCAGGAGTGAGCAAATATACTTAATTTTTAACTAAAAATTGTTCAAGGACTAAACCCTAACTAGTTCAAGGGCTATGATGGCAATATACTAATTTTTGAGGGATTGATATGAGGGTTTATTCTCTATTTTATGACGTCAAAATTCAACAGAGTAGTTAGAATGTAATGGAGTATAGTTGAGATGTCAGCGGTTCATTATGATGCATTTGTAGTTTTAAATTTTTAATTACTTTAAACAAAAAGCTCAGCTATATTCAAATACATAGACAATTACCAAAATTTTTAATTTTTAATTACATTTGTAGTTTATAGTTTTAGTTTGTCATCGTAACAAAAAAATAAATAAATATAAATGTATAACATGAAAACACCGTCGTGTTACCAAACCCTCAGTTGATCCTCGTGCATCATTGTCAGAACTCCGTCCACCTTCTGTCTCCGTCGTGTTTCGCTTCGCCGTCGTGCCGTATAACATGTCTGTTCTCATTCGAACAATTCAAAGAGCTCATAATGTTCTCTCTCAAACATTAGGTTATGGTAACAGCAGAACTTACATTGCAGAATCAGTTACCAAATCACCTTTTGAATCCAACATTTTGCAAATTATCCGAAATGAAATGGAATTCCTAGCTGATATCGCTCCTCCACACCAGGTTCTCATTCTTCAAATTTCTCATGTCACGTACACATACCAAAGCGAATTATGTGTCAGTGTAATTATATGTGTCAGTGTCATGTTTGTGTCGTGTCCATGTTTCATACGTGATGCATACTCATTATATATATTTTTATCTAAACATTCATATGTACAAATGTATTATTTCTTTGAATAATCAAAGATGAAAATGACAGGCTTACGAGAAGAAACTGTTGAATAATCCATTGAGGGATATCAAAGTGCAAAAGCTTGTACTCAACATCTCTGTTGGTGGTGAAAGTAGAGATCGTCTCACCAGAGCCGCCATGGTTCTTCACCACCTTAGCGGTCAAACCCCTGTTCTCTCTAAAGGTAATTTTGCTCAAATGGTTGCTTAATTTATCATAGGTTTTATTTTTTAGGTTTGAAAGCACATTTTGAATTAACTATAAAGCTCAATAGGAAGAGTTTTACCACCATTTTTAGGTTTTACCCGACTCGAGAAATTAGTCTCTACAGTTGTGTGCAAGGAGGAGGATACCTGATTTGCGCCAAAAAAATGTTGAGATCCAATGTCAATTGGATATATAATAAGGGGGGAGCCTTGGCGCAACACTAAATTTGTTGTTCCGTGACTGAAAGGTCACGGGTTCAAGTCCTGGTAACAACTTCTTGTGTAAGAAATAAGGTAAGACTGCGTACAATACACCAAAACGGTGGGAGCCTTTCTCAGACCCTGCGTATGCGGGAGCTTTAGTGAACTGGGCTGCCTTTTTATGGTTCTCGAGTACATGGGCCTTAGCCTCAAGATACATGATGTAGTAACTAGTTTGATCCACAAAATACTTCTTCCAAGGCTTTGACCAAAATTTTCATCATTTAGGAGTAGTAAACTTATGACAGTCACAAGTCCATAGCATAGTTTACATGTGTATTGGACAATTAGGGTTTGGGTTTGTGTTCTGATTGTTTGTTCTTTCACGCTGGTGCTTATTCACAGCTAAGCACACCGTCCGTTCCTTTGGTAATAGAAGGAATGAAAAGATTGCTTGCTACGTCACTGTTAGAGGCGACAAGGCATTGCAGCTTTTGGAGAGCGGTTTGAAGGTCAAGGAATATAAACTGTTGAGCAGAAATTTCAGTGATACCGGTTGTTTTGGCTTCGGTATTCAGGATCATATTGAATTGGGATTCAAGTAAGCTGAAAAACACTTCTATCTTATGCTGAAACAGACTTCTTATTTGATATACATATTTGATTTGTTGATACATGTAGTTTGTATATACTTGATATTATGATGAAAATTTGCACAACTCTTTCTTTTTGCCACTGATCAATGTGAAATAATGTGATTGTGGTTGTGTATGATCTAATCTGGTGATATCAGTTTGTGGTGGCGGCCGCAGCTGAGATGCTGCTGCGACATCACGCGGTGTTATGTGGAAATTTAAACAATGTTTTGTTCCACAATCGGAAGTACCAATACTAATTGGTTTATCATACAAAAAATACTAATTGGTTTAGTTTTTTTTTTGCGGTTTAGTTTCTTTAAGCTTTTTTTATTTTATATTTTATAATTATTTTGAAATACTTTACGCTAACCATCTCTAACTCAGTTTGATTGGTTTTTTACCACACCTTTAATTTGAAAAAAAAAATGAATTCAATCCATGGTTGTCTTTGTTTGTCAATTCCTTTTCCTCTGTATCTCTGTTGTTGTAGTTCTCTTATAATTCAAGGGATGATTTTTTTTTACCATATTGATGTTTTAAACTATGCTGCAGGTATGATCCTTCTATTGGTATTTATGGAATGAATTTCTTTGTTGCCTTGGAGCGCCCTGGTAATCGTGTGGGACGTCGTCCCCGTTGCAAGGCACGTCGTCCCCTTTGCAAGGCACGTCTTGGAATCCAGCATCGTGTCACAAAGGATGATGCCATGAAGTGGTTCCAGGGTAAATATGAAGGTGTGATCCTAAACAGGCCCGAGCTCATTTAGTCGGATCAGGCCATTCTTAAGGACTGAGTTCTAAATTTTGTTGAGTGTAGTTTGATGTTTCTTGAATCCGTAGTTTAAAATTAATCATCGGTACGTATATTACTCTTTACATGTTATGTTAACTGTTTGTTTACCTTTTCTCTAAATATTGATAGTGTGCCAATGTCGTCGAATTCAGTGATCTACTCTTGTTTGCATTTTATCTGGTTAGCACTTGTCAGAACTTGAATCACATGGACATGGAGCACGTAGCTCTTCTTTTTTACCTCATTTTTTATTTTTGATAAGAAACTAAAAAGATTAAACAAAAGAGTAAAACATGAAATTTGTCGATGAAAATTTGTAGCAAGATTTTACTTCATTCCAATCACAAATGTCATTCATATTTGGTAGGGATTAATGTGTCGAATGACTGAAAGGATGAATATGAATGACATTTGAGGATTTCAAGTATTCAAGTATTAAGATGAAACCAGGTTTTCATGTTTTTTTTTACTCTTGCTATTACTTCAATTTTAGTGGTAGAATTCTTTTGACGACTGCTTTCTAAACAGTGGGGAAATTCTATTCCTTTTAAGCTATCTTCTATTTTAAAAAGTATTTTCTCTATTATTCCAAATATTACCTATGAAAATTGAAACACTATGATAAATAATATTACATGTGATTGTAATCGTAATTGAATCCTCCCAGTTCAAACTCTGTATTGGTACAATACAGTTTTCTTAAAAATTGGTGTCAACGAAGTATGGATGACAAAATAGCTTAGCCTAATTTTGACGTTTGAAATAGGTTTGATTATCCTTCAATATTCTCTTTTAACCAATTGTTATTAAATTGGACGATGATGATATATTGAGCTGAAACCAAGTCATTGATTACTTTACTTACACTGTTTATTTTCAACAAATATGTCATTCTGCTGATCGCAGTGTATTATGCAAAAATGTTACATACTTTAAGAGTGCGCATTTGTCCTTCCAAGATTAAGATATTATATATAACTAATTTGTCATGAAGTTAATCTCTCAGATAATAATATCACTATTTTCTTACATTTTTGTTCCCTACCAAAATTTTCCCTAAAAAATAAACAATTACCATCAGATTTATTATTTACCTGTACGAAAGAGTAGAATATTAACATATAAACTTGGTGAGTTTTTTTATTCCAGAAAAACTAATTTATTTTTAATGGCTAAATAGTGTTTTAGCCTTTTAGGTCTCAAGTTCGATTCTCCCTAGTGCTAATTCGGGTTTAGCTTCTTAAAAAAAAGACTAAATAGCGATTTAGTGTTTGGAATATTAAATTAATTTGTTGACAAATCTTTCAAGAATTTTTGAACAATACCGTTCTCGACTCTAGAAATTAGTCACGGGCGAAGGTACCTAAAGGACTATCACGGTGATGTACAATTTTTGAAGGATTGATATGACCAATGGAAGTGAAACGGGACAAAAAAATCATTTTGCGCAACTGTATCAAGATAAATTGATAAAAAAATCAGCTTCCAAAAAACAATGCAAACAGGTTAAGTTGAGCTACAAAGAAGTTCAAATTAATATAAATATAAATGCTAACAATTAAAAAAATTAGAGTAAAATATATTGAACTAATTTGCCTTAAAGCTATCTACATTCTAACAATTTGAAAGGACCAATCGTCAAGCTTTGTGCTATTTGGTGAATATTTAGAGTAAAATATATTAAGAGGGAATGAAAAGATTGCTTGCTACGTCACTGTTAGTGGCAGACTTTATCAGAAAGACACAAACCATCAAGTATAGGTTATTAATCTGTGACTCAATTTGTGTTAAAAGGAGAATGAAGCTACTGTGAGTCGAACAATGATGATGATATGGGGAATTTGACAAAACCGAAACAGCATGATTTTGAGTTCAAAAGAATGCTAGTGCAACCCAGATATGTAACACGGTTCGGAGGCTGTGGGATAACCGGAGTGCTTCACAAGTCAACAATGGCAATGATGAAGTTAGCAGTAGCAGAGATGTAATGCAGCAGAGTTCTCCCAATGTACGGGCAAGGAGCGTCTGTTTAGGTTTATTTGGGTTATCAACTAGAAATGCTTGTTCACGAAGGAGAGGCTTTTCGCTTGTTGGAAGCAGTACATTGGGTGCAACAGATGGGACTTCACAATATCACGTTTCAAAGCAACTTGGAAATCTTTGTTGATGCGGTTAGCGTGAGACATAGACATTTCAGAGTTTAATGTTTTCGTTCCTAATATTAGACATGATTTAAATTACAACTTTGAGGTTAAGTTTGTTCGCCGTCGTCGATGAATGTAGTAGCCCCCCTAACGAAGGCTGTGATTTCTCATACTAATTTCAATGTTTAACAAATGGAATGACTTGAATTAACCTGAGAAGGGTTTTTTGTTTTGTTTGAGAAACCTGTGAAGTGGTTTAGGAATATTTTTATGATCAATCCAAAATTTAGTTAACAACTGGTTCAACAACCAGTCAAAGAATTCCAGTCCAATGATATAAGTTAAAATAAAATCACTAAAGAGCCTCATTTAAATCTTTGTCACACCAACACTGCGTACCCCATAGCAAAAAGAGAAGAGTGAAATATAAGTAAAGCATGATTTAGCTGCAGGTCTGAGAAATAAGATATTCATTAAAGGATCGAGGCCTTTCAGATCCAATACTATATCATCTTGCAGGAGTTACAAAAATATTACCCTCTGAAGTCCACATTTTTATTCTAAGAATGGTAACAACAAAATAGTTAATAGTGTTTGGCATCAACATTTCAGATGGTGTGTTCGGTGTCCGACACCAACACGTGTGGTTATTACCAATGCCTACATGTCAGAGTCAGTGTTATGTTCGTGTCAATGCTTTCTCACTCAGCAGACAAATCATGCAAATATGCTATGAACTAAGAATGTGGAATAACCATAATTTCCTTTTTATTCATAGACAAGAATCCGAATACAAGGGTCTTCGAAAACCAAGAGAAACCTAAAGAAAAACTACTTTATATGAACATAATACAGTGATGGAAAATTTATTTTAGATAAAAAATCACTCTTATGTGTTCAAATACAGTGCAAGAGAAACTCATATGAAACAAAATTATAATGCTAAACATCCTATTACCAGCATACACACTAGTGCTTATCCTCCTTAGGTATGTCTTTTGGAGGAGGAACCTTTGATTGTAGTTCTTTTGGAACCCTGAAAAGATGGCAAAAATCATATCATATTACAAACTATGAATTATCTTATTATCTAATAAGCATTACCTATATGAATAAACCACTAATTTAGTCCCTAAAACATCACTATCTAATTTAGTCCCTAAAATACATAAAAATAATAAGCGGTCCTAAAGTATGTGAAATCTTGACAAGTTTTCATATACTTTAGGGACTAAAATGATGGATTTCATATACTTTTAGGACCACTTATTATTTTATATGATTTAGGGACTAAATTCGAGAGGTTGATACATTGGAGACTAAATTGACAATCAAAATCGTAATAAAACGATGCATTCAAGTAACTAATCCAACTCTAGAAATAAACCATGATTTCAATAGATAGGGATTAAACTACATAAAACTCAATGCAACCTATTCCTAACAAAACCATTCTACCTTTCGTTTAAAAATAGTTGGCACAATCACACAAAAGTAATCATAAAGCTTGAGAACTTCTCTAAATATTAGATAGGTTATAAATTCATTTCATTAAGAAGCATTGCATAAACATTCTCAAAAGAGAATAATCAAATCCAACTGAAACTCATCAATCATTATCCAAAAAGATTCATAACTTACATTTTTTATAGGGTTGACTAAATGAACCAAACCATCATTTGAAAATTATAACAAAATCTTTGGATGGACATTTTACTTGGAAAAAAAAAGATGGGTCTAAGTTCAACTAACTACAGTAGTTTTATTACTTTTCAGTGAAGAGGGAAGTTTCCATGATAAACATGATTCTTCTACAAGAGGGTAGATCTATATCAGTTAAAAGTCAGAAAACCATCGACAACTGTGACTAAAGTTGTGATGGCCAAAGAGTTTTAACATTGTGTTGTTGATTGTGAAGGGCTCAAAATAATTCATAATTTGGCCCAAATGGCCAAATTCATACAAGCAAAAGGAAAATATGAACTTCAACACCGTAGCTTATGTATATCACCCAAAATAACTTTAGTAAACTATCAATCACAAGTGTGTTTAGTTTCTACGTTGATAAAATTTGATTTTGAACGAGGTGATTCTATAAACTTGATTTTGGCTAAAAGTGAGTTGAATATAAAGTGACTTGTGTTTAGATATATTCATGTTAAAGTGAGTAGAAGCATAAATTTAAAGCTAAATATCAGTTCTGTAAGCAAAAGCTAAAATAGCTTCAAGTAAGAATCAATTTAGGAGGCAAAATCAATCATGCTATAATATATCCAAACAAGTCTAAATCAATTTTATACATTTTGAATAGATTTTAGCTTCTCCAAGAGTGAAACCTAACATACACTATAGTTAACATGTCTAAATTATTCATCACACAACAAGTACCTCATATTCTCATCAACCTATCAAACCAAAGGGAGAGCAGAAGTGAAAAGACATAAACCTTTTCACCAGTACAAATTTTTAGGGGATTTTGGAGGATAGTTTTCTACATTTAATATATTTGAAATTTTACAAACCTTGAACGAATACCATGATATATGATCACATAACAATTCAATCACAGTTTATTCATTTCTAGAAACATTTTATAGCTTCCTTCATTTAGAAAAGAAAAACAAGCCTTCCCTCCAAAACCCCCCTCCCAAACAGACCCTAAATGTACCAATTCCTAATTACTACTATAATTTATGATCATACACAATGAACAACTCTCTTAATTCAAAATTGAAAATTTTCATCCTCCTCTTCTATACTTTTGTCATTCAAAATCTGATTAAACTCATTCTTAATGTTCCAATGAATGATTTATATACAATTTCAGAGTTAAAATTGTACTCATCTAAATATTCACTTGTATACAAATTTCAAACAAAAAGAAGGAAAAAAACAACAAAGACCCAGTTGTGGAAACAATTAGAAAAATGAAAAACGAAGAAAACCCAGTAATAAAAATGGTAACTTTATAAAGAATAAGACTCACTTGGAAGAAGAAGTAGCGGTTTCTTCTTCAAGCCAGTGACGAATGTGTTTAACGTTTTGTTTGAATATTGAAGCTGATTTCTTCACATCGCTTCGTAGAAGAAGCACCACGGCGCTTACACCGGCAACTGTCAGAATGAAATTCGTTATCGCCATTGATGTCTGATTCCTAATTCTCACACTCTGCTATGGAGAGAGAGATCACATGGGCTGGCTAAACCTATTAAGGCCCAACATTAGGGCTCTACTTTTTGTATGAGTGGCCGTTCGATCAAGATTAGACGGTTCTGATCTAAGCTCGATATTTTAGGAATCTAACAATAAAAATTAAGTTTTTTTTTTTAATAGTCCGATCAAGATGAGACGGTTAACAATATCTTAACCGTGTAGATGTGGAAAATAAACCAACTGCTATACTACTTGAAAAAGAAAAATTTCCTCAACACTCAAATTTTACTCCTAACCCCATAAATTTTAGAAAACTCTAATTTGTCCCTGGTATTTTAAAGAAAAAATTCATCCTCTACACTATATTTCGATAAGAGAGTAATGCTTCTAACACTAATTTTAACATATTTTTCTAACATTTATGCTTTTATTGGTGAAATATATGTGCGCCGCACCACTTTGGGAATGAGTCCCACATAAAGTGGTGAAAGCCATGTGTATTTCATCCAACAAAAGAGCACGTGTTAAAAATAGTGTGTTAATACGAATACTGTTAGCATTATTCATTAACAATATCAAACTTAAATATGTCGGAAAACATATGAGTTAAGTTCCGAGAAAGTTGAATTTGAGTTTGCAGCAACACATAAAAAAAGAGTAAAAGAGATATTTCAACTATATGAACCGATTAAGTATTGTCGTTCACAAACAAAACATAAGCTATTGTGTGTAATGTGGTTACACGATTTATACAATAGCCATCAGGAGAGTGTCGTGAACCAAAAGTCGTCATATCAAGATTATCCTTAAAAGAACTGTAAATAGGACAATTACACCTTTGATAATAACAAATCTCAGCGGTGTGACCTTATTTCCAAACAAACCAACCCTAATAGATCATTTTTTTTTATCAATGACGAATCTAGAAATTTATCGTACGAGAGCTAAATGAAAATTGGATAAACAACCATTTTAATTCCTGAATGTATGAAACATTGTCACTGTAATCTTTGAATGTTTCGATATTGCAAAATCAAATATGTTGTTAAGTAATCAATTTAATTCTTGAATGTTTTTTTTAGTGGAAACCACAAAGTTGACTTTTTTTTCCTCAAGCCACAACAAACTTAATTACCAAATTTGGTTAGCAACAAAGCCTTTAACAATAAGCAACCCCATGATTAGTGTCATACCCCAACAATTAGTTTTCCCAGGTACAAGGCTAGCTTTGCAAGTGTACCGGAAAAACAAAGAACAATGTTTTTCTTTATTATTTTTTGCAAAAGAAGTTATACCTCAACCCACCAAGATAGGAAATACAAAAATCCATCCCAATTACATCAACAAACCAATGAATACAAAAAGGAATAGTCCCTTCAACAAGAAAACTGTACATGACTATGTATATATAATTTTACATTAAAACCAAAAATTAAAAACATATATAGGATCTTATATCCAAAATTTGTTCATTGGTGATCACAAAACTTATAGAATAAATCAAGAAGCAATAAGGGCTATGGCTATGAGATCAAGAACACCTACCTCTAGAACAAAACCTTCCCCAAATCCTGTGTATGAAACTTTCCAACCCAAGTCAGAATTGAAGGAAAATGAGGAAGCATACTTCCTTCACATTCGCCTTCCTGGTGCGTATTTTTTGTTTTTTGAATTGAAACTTGAAATTCTACCTAATATTGGAGGGGTCCAAAGACTCATAAGTTAAATAATATTGAATATTATTTTATTTTATGATTTTTTTTGGAAATGCACTCTCCATATTGAAAGGATCCCAAATTTTATTTTTTGTTGCATTTCAGTTTGTTGAATTAAAATTTTAAATGAAATTGATAATTATAAAAAGATAATGAGAACATCATTTTAATTTTTTTGTCTTACGAAGTAACAATGAAAAAATAAAATATAAAAAATGTAGTTCTATACTTTTCACTTTATTTACACAATTTACAAAATCGCATGATTTCACTTTATTTTCAAGACGAAGTTAATACTCCCTCTGGTCAACCAAAATTGATACATTTGGTTTATAGTGTACACCGAATACATCAACTTTGGTTGTCTTTTATAAAAAGGACATGAGGGTGTAAAGTTTGAGGAATCATATATATTTTTTTTAAAGAATGAGTCATATACTTCTCTCTCATGTTCTGCAAGGTTTTATAAAGGAGAGGATAAATATCAAATTTGTGGGACTCTCCCGAACACTAAGGATTACAGGAGAAAGGCAACTACTTGGTAGCAACAAATGGAGCCTATTTGACCAATCATATCCTGTTCCAGAAAATTGTGAGGTGGAGAAACTTCAAGGCAAGTTTGAAAATGGAACTCTCATTGTTGCAATGCCAAAAAAATTCCCATCACTTAAATCACAAGTTGAAACAACCAAAGAAAAAAGTGTGGCAAGTCCTAGAACACCCAAGGGAACCAATATTCCTTCAAAGCCTCCAACTAGAGTACCAGAAGAACCTATAATTAGAGACAAGAAGGTTCCTTCATCTCCAAGTAATGTTGTGAAAGGGTTAAATGACTTGAACAAGTTGAAGGAACAAAAAGGTACTCAAGACACTTTTTCAACTCAAAGTCCTAAGGGAAAATTGAAAGCTTTAGAACCCTTTGTAGAATCTAGACCTCAAAATGTTTATCAGGAAAATAATGTGCCAAAAGGAAAATCCCAAGCAATAGGTGCAAAGGCTCAAAAGAGCCAAGAGGAAATTGAGCCAAGATTCGGATTTAAAATGGATCCTATAAAGCAAATAGATGATGAAAAAATTCAAGAGGAAAATAGGAAAAAATCCATATTAGAAACAATTAAAAAACAATTGCACGAGGACGAAAAGAAAAGTGTCACAAATAAGAAAATTGAAGAAGATAAGAAGACTTATGAGTCAAGCAAGCTTGATCAACAATACGTTGATCACAATATGTTTTTAGAAGGAAAAGAAATAAAGGCAAGAAAAGAGTCATCAAAGGGAGAAGAATATTTTGTTCCAAAAGATGCAAAGAAGGAAAAGGATACTACAATTGAGAAAGCAAAGAGGTATAAGAAGGATGAAAAGTATACAAAAGAGAAGGGAATCTTCAAAGAAGTGGCAACTTCAGCTTCTCAAGTTGTCAAGAGAATAGGAGAAGGAAAATTGAATGAACAAGAAAAGCCTTTAGTTGCAAATATGGGTGCTGCAATTCTAGTAATTGTTGCACTTGGAGCTTATGCTACCTACAAATTTACCTCTTCTAGCAAAAACTAAACCTTGTTCTACAAAAATCATCAAATCAAGTCCTTTCTTGAAATGTAATTCAAGTCATGCATAATGTAAATTAAAAGCATTTGTTAGTCCATTTATTTTATGGGTTATGTTAAGTTGTGCCCTAAAGGCATATGTTAAGCACTAATTTCATTCCATTAATGGTAAGAATTTAATGAAAAAAATTAGTATTAAACGTTTTGAGCAATAAATTAACACAATTTCACATAATTTCTATTAGTGGAATTCTTAACATGTGCCCTAAGGACTAAGGACACAAGTTAACATTTTCCTTATTTTCCTTAACATTTGTCAGTCCATTTATTTTATTCATTGTTAAATGTGGGAGCTAGAAGATTAACACCTCACTCTTCTATTAATATAATGGTCTTAGTAATTAGTAGTACTCGGGTATTGCAAACAGATTATGATTCTTCTCATCACAAAATTGAAATATCAAATCTCAATGTACAAGAAAGTGGGGTTGGTGGCTAAATTGGTTTGAGTTAGTGGATAAGAAGTTATAGATCTTGGGTTAAAACCCAAACAAATGAGTAAATTTTAACAACTGATTATTAACATTTGTCAATAAAAAATAACGAATATATAAAGTTCTTATTGGTACAGAATTTATTATATTATTGTTTTCTATAAACTTGTTCAAAAAAGTTTTCTAGTGATAAAATAATGTGATATGCACACAAAAGTATTGTTTGATACCTTTTTTTTTCAAATGATAATTTTTCTCGACATTTTTTTCATTCTCGCTACATGTTTTATGCAAACCTGATTTGCATGCTTAAATCATTAGATAGAATAACGCATCGCTAAACTAGTGAGAAATGATATATTGACGACCCTATTGCAACAACCTAATAAAAAACCCTCTATGCAAAGTTATTTTAGTTTTTATTATTTTTTTTAACAAATTTTTGCCTGCCATAGTTTTCATGCCAATGGCCACATTGTTTTGCATATCTTTAATTGTCGTATAGGTTGTCAGAAAATAGTTGTTATGCTTTTCTCAATGACAAATGTTAGTACAAGTGGTATTTGCCAACAAGACACTACAATCTTCATCTTTGATCATGATTTTGAAGATTCTAACTTACCAACAAATTATTCTAAATGAATGATAACAAAGTAATGGAAGTTTCTTGAATTGAGAAAGAATTGTTTGGCCTTCTTCTTTACCACACTTTCTTTCAAACTTCAATTCATATGCTTCAAGTGTGCTTTGGAGATCTTCAATCATAATATTTGTTAAATATTTTGTTTCCTCAATTGCCACAATAATATGATCAAATTGAGAAGTAAAAGTGTGCAATACTTTCTCCATGATGGCCACCTATGTCATTTATTCTCCACAGTTCTTCATTTGATTGGTCAGTGTTACCAACCTTGCGAAATAATCTCCAACTTTCTTATATATCATTCTTCATATCCATAAGCTCATACTGTCTCCTCAAGGCTTGAAGCTTCGCCTTCTAGACTTTTACTTCACTTCCATAGCTTTTCAACAAGATATCCCAAGCATTCTTCGAATTGGCAGATTCTGCAATCTTCTCAAACACATTTGCATCAACACATCAATGAATGAGAAACAATGCTTTGTTGTTTTTCTTCTTCGCGTCCTTATGCGTATTTCTCTGCACATCTGTAGCATTTGCTGGAAGGGGTTCCATGTCATTAGTGATTTGTTCACACACATCATGGATTGCAAAGATCACATTCATCTGTATGAACCATCCTTCCTAGTTTTTGCCATCAAGAATTAGGAGTTGACCATTGAATCTTTCTCACTATAGAAAGATTAACTCCCATGGATTGTATAAGCTCTATTGTGAGAGTTAACTTAAAATCAGGTTTTGGAGAAATCGTGCCACGATGGAGAAGCAACGTGCCATGATTGTTGAAGAATTTTGTGAAGCAAGTCACTGGAAAAATCGTGCCACGATGGGATCGTAACGTGGCACGATGGTGCGCTAGAGGTGAAAAAACATAAACGTATTTTTCAGTGCAGATTTGTTCCAAATTTTAAGCAATACTTTTACTATAAATATAGACCTTGAATCAGACTAAACTTGGAGATAGAGGGGGCTGAAACAAGGGTTTAGAAATCAAACTAGGGTTTGTATAGAGTTTGCTCTTGGCAACAAACACTAGGGTTGAGTTGATTCACCTTGGGAAACACTATTAGGATTGAGTCTCTTGGTCATGGGAAGAGATTGGGGCTTTGGGTAGAATTAGGCGGGAGACTTATTCTTGTAACCCATTGATATCTCTTTTGTAAAGTTACTCATCATTATAGTGAAACAGAGGGCTGCTCTCTCCCGCAGACTAGGTCAATTTGGACCGAACTGGGTAAACAAATTCTTTTGTGTTCTCTCTTCTTTTCTCCTGCTGTTTTCTACTTTTGCTCGTGATTATAACTGTGATCCACTTCTATTGGTTACTTGATTATCACTTGCTCCACACATCAAGTATATTATTGGTGTGATTTTTCATCGAATTCACAACATCTATGATACCACTATGTTGGATTGAAAAGCTAAAACACTATGTGTGAGATGAAATCTTTAGAAGAATAAGAGAATATGAAAAAAACTATGTGAATCTTATTGAATAGAGAAGATCAAATTTACAAAGTGCATTAATCCTATATATATATATATATATATATATATATATATATATATATATATAGAT
>Ga0228711_1006271_pt1 | contig 17758 bp, 10 predicted proteins | sample MedpolnodulmetaG_2_FD_177996 | JGI IMG/M metagenome (GOLD analysis project Ga0228711, IMG submission 177996) | Root nodule microbial communities from Medicago polymorpha collected in Santa Monica, California, United States - brown nodules | ecosystem: Host-associated > Plants > Roots > Nodule...
TATATATTTTGCAAATTGAGTATTTTATGTGCGTAATTGTAAAGATTAATCTTTCAAGTTGGATAGAAACATAATGGATGACTAAACTCTTCTTCAAAAAAGTAAACATTACTATATTTCTCCATAATCTCTGGTTAAACTCCAAGAAATGTCCACAATATCATCCAAGTGCTCCTGATTACAAATAAAAGAGTCTCGTTTGAATTTCGTCACAATGTCTGACCTAACACTTTCGAATATTTTTATCAGTTTAGAATTATCAATGTAATCAAAGACGGGATATGTGTTGTTTGTTTGCACCATGAAATGCTATATTTATTTAAAAATAGCTGTTGAAAATTGAAAAATCTGAAATTATCTAAGCTTGTTTGATTAGCCAAATTGGACATCGAAATTGTATTGCAGTAACTATTCACTTGGAGTCTTGGACAATAATAATGTCTTAAAATAGTCTGATTAACTATTGCAATAACTGGCTCAGTGAGCATAGCTCAGTTGGCAGGGACATGCATTATTATATGCAGGGTCGGGATTCAAACCTCGGACATTCCATTTATTTACCTTAAAAAAGATGAATTATAGTCACTAAACTACTTATCGAAGAAAAAAAAAACTACTGCAATAACTATTCACTTAGACATCGGATCCTTTATTTTTTTGGACAGATTTTTAGAATTTTATCGGCTAACTAAGTTGATAAGGCTAAAAAAATGATACAAACGAAAAATCCTTATTTGTAGATATTTTATTACAAAATTACAAACAAATGGAAGGCAAGTGGGGTAAGTTGCATCGTTAACTTTTAATTTTTTGATGATAAAATCAATCCTCTTGAAACCTTACATTCATAGACCTAAAAAACACAATATTGATATGAAATACTCTTTGTAAAAGATCCACAACCAAAAATATCAAACACAAATGAAATAAAAATATGTTGATTATGAGAACAAGTTTTCTCATGTTTGATTACTTTGATTAAAGCGAATTTGAGAGCTATCTGTCCCAGGATAAAAGTCCCGATGCCCAATCAAACCGATGATTCGTTCCTTTACAATGATGAGAAATAATTTAACCACTTTAGTAATTTTAAAGTACATATTAAATTTTCTGATGAACAAAGTATATTTAATAGAATGAAAACTTTTAGAGAATATTTGAGGTTAAAAAGTAATGAAATATGGATCAGTGTGAGTAACAAAGATCCGTTAAAGGATTCCAATAGAACGAAAACTAATTAGAGGACTAAAATGAATCCAATTAAATAGTTAAGGGATCAAAACAATAGTTTAGCCTAATTTATTTAATTTTTTTTTAGAGAATATTTATTTTTTTAAATAATTTTACACTAAATTGTTTGATAGCTAATGTGGCATACCAACCATGTGTGAAACAAGAAAATTGTGCCCATTTACTTATTCCGATATTTTTCTTCTTACATTTTTTGTTGCAAAAGATTTATTTATAATCAATGTTCTCTAAAAAATATATTTTCAATATAATTAATCAAAGCGAATTATAAAAAATATCTATGTAACACAAACTACTAAATATAAACAATAATTTTGATGCCCTCCCAAAAATGGTGTCTTGAGCTGCCGTAGGCCACCCCTGAACACTAGTCTTAGCTTGCTGCTGCTACTACTACTTTGTAGACACACTATTCACATTGCTACTCATAGTATTAAGTCTTACTAATTCAAGTACTAAAGTCTTACTAATTCAAGGTTCACATTTCTTTTGCATATATCCATCCACTCATGTGTTTCATCATCACTGTTATGCAACACTGCATCCCAACAACTCAACCACTTTAGATCAAGATAGACCCATACCTCATGTCTTGAGCAGTGCAGAAATAAAATATAAAAGATAATTTGTTATCACAAGAGTGTTGGTCAAATGTTGGCATAAAAAATCATAGTATTTCTAACGTTGAATATAAAAAGCCTTAAAAAGTGTATGTATTATATGGGAAAATGCTTAAGTGATATTGTGGTTGGTGACATTGTGACGTTGACCAACTACAATGTCACAAATATATAAAAATTAATCATTGACATTTTCATATATGAAAATATTAGTCTATATATCATAATTGGTCCAAATTAATAAATGAATAATATTTTATTTATATAAAAATATCAGAGACTACCCTTTAAAAAAATATCAGAGAGTAATTTTAATATTATTTTTTGTTAGAGACTAAAAAGTGTGCAATCAAATTCGACCTCTAATCTTTTTTAATTTACGTAATCCATTTAGATACAATTTAATTTGTTTACATAAGGTCCATGTTAGATTACACTCATTGACAGATACTACTCACTAGGTAACATAAGTTTTTTTTCCTTATGAAATACAAAAGTATTAGTAAAATATTGTTGTCCACTTGACAAAAAAAAAAAAATTTGTCCTATTTTGGCTGTCATTTTATAATATTGTTTAAATATTTATCATTTTTCCTATAACACTCTTGACTTAGTACTAACATTTTTTGAGAGAATGATTGAAATAAATTACTTTGATGAGAGAGAATGATTAAAATAAATTACTTTCATGAAAGAGAATTATTGGTTAGAAGAGAGAAAGAAATAAAGTCATTAAACTCAAAGTCACCCAAGTGAAACCCCAGTGATATAGGTTAAAAATTTATTATTAATGTTGACGTGTTGTCAAAAACCTCACATTGCGTCAATGAATGTTGACTCAGTTGGTAAAAAGTTGACTCACTTGTAAGGTCGTGAGTTCAACTTTCTCTATCAATATGAGAACCTCTTAGGTGGATGATCTAAGTACTTCTATAAACGCTCTTTGAGTCTTGAGCTATGTCATGACCCCGATGAGCTCCTGGAATTCAATTCACCTAAACTTTTTTCTATGAAAATAAGTCTCACATTGGATAAAAATGTAGATGTTGATCAAAATATAAATGAGAATATCTATATAATTATTGCCTTGAGATTTGAATGAAGATGCAATGTCAAAGTCACTTGTGTGATTGCTCTTAATTGAATGTGACGATTCATTCAATATTGTACACTTTACCGAAACAATCTCAACAATGTATAAGAATTCGGTTAAACCTAGTGGGGGATTTATGCGAGTGTGAACGGTTTCAGGTGTTCGATCAAATACATATAAAGTCTCACACTTGAGAGAGAATGATGGTGTGTCTAACATGTGAGTTAAAAATCTCATATTGAATAGAAGAATAAATATTAAACAAAATAAAAACCAAAAGACTTCCCTCAAAAAAGAAGTGAAAAGAGTTATATACTTATTGCCTTATATTTTTTATGAAGATGTAATATGTAAGTCATTTGTATAACTACCCTTGATCTAATATCAAAGTCATTTGTATGATTACCCTTGATATAATAAGATGATACATCCACTGTTGTAGGCTCTCCTAAAGTCTCAACCATGATTTTTATCAAATTTATATGGTCCACATAATTTTGAGTGGCTAAACATCCTTTAATTTCTTCAAAAGAAAAATCCTCTAATAATTGTGGTAACAAACCACTCCACTTAGATCTTTTCCCCAACAAAAAAAAAAAAACTATTTAGAAAGCAAACATGCACTTAGTGTACGGATGTCACTTTCAAGTGTCTATAAAGACCAAAGTTTCCAAAGGAAAATGCTTTGAAGAATCTCGAGTTGTTGGTTGTGTGGCAACAGGCATGGGCTTTCAAATTACTATACTAAAATACCAAATGAATTATTAAATAGTAGATAAGATCAAAGAACATGTTGCAATTTGGAGATACGATGTTGATGGAATTGACTAACAAAGTAGTAACAAATTGCCATGAAATATGCATTCTGTATAAGCATGTCTAGCTTAAGTGCATCATATATTATTATCTTAAAGGAGAATATTAATGTACTTGGCGTTATCCTAAAGACTATATTCCTACAAACAAGATAAATGAATCAACTACTTTATTGTGCTTTGAGTTGGATAGATGCTTTTCTAGTATATAACTCATATCATAGCATTCTACAGTTCTGGAATTTTTTGTGCAAAACACTTTTAAAATAAGATTAAAGGTTGCTTCATTAATTAAGCTAGTTACTGTTAGAATATTTTGTTCAAAACCTACTTTATTACTTTTTTTTAAAAAAAAAAACACGAGATGTAAGTATTTTTGGTTTTTTTTTTGACAAAACATGTTTGCTAAGTTAATACACGAGACAACCGTTTATGATTAGATAATTGAAATTATTTTTGATTAAGTAATGAGTGTCGTTAGAACATTGTTTATTACTGGTAGTTTAAAAGTCTAACTTTTTATGAAATATTTTGCATCCAATGCACTAAAATTTGTTTTACTTCACTTTTCCAATAAAACATTTCTTGATTAAGGTTCATGTTAAGAGTCCCACATCGGTTAAGAGATGGTCTGACAATGTGTTTATAAGTAGAGGCAATTCTCACCTTACAAGTCGGTTTTGTGAGTTGTGTTAGGCCCAACCACGATTTTTAAAACGGTATCAAAGCCTCCTCCAAGATCGGTTGAGCCACCTGCTATCAGGTTTCCGTTATCGGATCACCCGCTATTTATGTCTACACTTCAGATATCTAATCCTGAGCGTGAGGGGGTGTGTTAAGAGTCTCACATCGGTTAGAAGATGACCTGACGATGTGTTTATAAGTGAGGGGCAATCATCATATCACAAACCGACTTTGTGAGGTTGTGTTAAACCCAACCACGATTTCTAAGACTTCTTTAAATAATACTCTTGGAACAATCATTAGTTAGACATTTTTTTTCTAATCTTTTGAGAAGTGAATGAGTTCCTTATGTACGGAATGAAAAATTCTCCCATGTGAGAGAACCCATATACTATACAGTGCTTTGTGAAATTCGAAGTGCTTTATAAATTGTTCACTAAATTGATTCTTAAGTCTATATATGGATGGATTCTCTTGTCGGGGTTTCAAGTTTGTCTAAATTTCTTGTTCTTCATTTCTCTTTAAGATAAGAAAAGCATAAGAATAAAGAAAAACATACCCACATACTACTAATTTATTGGGTTATTCGAAAAAGCAATCATACAAGTGATTTGAACATCAAATTTTTTCTAAAACCTAAATTCGTAAGAAATAGGAATAAATGTCCTTTCACTTATATACTGTTATGTTAAGATTAATTCAAACTTGTTGTGTGCAAGTGTGAGTTATATGTCCCACATCAGATATAAAAGTAAAGGTTGAACACTTTATAAGTAAGAAGACCCATAAACCCATAGCCTTAAGGTTTTGGGTAAGAGTGTGGTGTCTCTCTCACTAGTGTAGTTGTTCTAGCCTCGATGTGGACGGTCCCCCGAGATCCTCTCATGACCCAACAGTGGTATCAGAGCCCTGCATCAACGACGATACAAGCAAGTAAGAACTTCCGCTTGAAAGGGGAACATGATAAATAAATGGACTCACACTTGAGGGGGAGTGTTGTGTGCAATTGTGAGTTATATGTCCCACATCAGATAGAAAAGTAAAGGTTGAACACCTTACAAGTAAGAGGACCATAACCTTAAGGTTTTGGGTAAGAGTCTGGTGTCTCGCTCACTAGTGTAGTTGTTCTAGTCTCAACGTGGACGGTCCCCCAAGCCCCCCTCATGACCCAGCAAAACTAAACTTGTTAATAACTAGACGTTAACTTCTGTCTAAAAAAAAACTATAATCAATTTAGTTTTGTTGGTTATTAGAAGTTAGAATTTACTTGTCAATCAAGTAATTGTATTAGATGCACTATAAAAGGGGTTCTATGCTCTGAGATTCATTATAACTTGTTTTTAAATCTATTCACAAGTCTCAAATTCAAATACTATACTCTCCTCAATAATATTTCTCCCTTTTTCACTTTCTTGTTCAACATGTTTATTTCAACTACCGTAAAATTTGTTACCCCCTTAACACTTCTAACACATTTCCATATAGATTATTTCTTCACCCATTTCTTTGTTAATTTTTCCCTTCCATTTTGAATGGATACCATATTCAATTTTTTAAAATATGCAAAAACATATCCTTCTTTTTTGAATGGCAAAAACATATTAGATAAACCACCAAGAAGTCACAAGGAGTACAAGAATTACCCAAGATGATATGACTAAAGAAAAGCACATATGGTACATAACAACCGAGTTGAGCTACATATTACAAAGGAACATATAGGAAAAAACCACTACCAGAACAAACCACTTGCAGAGCTCTCGTCTACCAGACAACACCTTGAGCCACTTAGCGCAAGAGAACCCCAAAAGCAAGCGCACCCAAGCAAGGCAACACGAATCGGACAAGGATACGACATTTACAAAAAAAAAACCTTCTTAAAAGAAGTTCCGTCCTTGTTGTCTCTCATCTTCAAACAAAATTACCTTCGATAACTAAGTATGTAGATTCATAACAAAAATGCAAAAATTTGAATGGAATTAAAAGAATGTGGTTTTTCCTATCCTTTTACACAACGAACATTCCTTTTTAAGCTTAAAAAATTGCTCACTTTAAAATCACCTTAATACCCCCAACGACAATTAACTTAGGGTTTCAAAGAGCAATTTTTGGAGCTTAAAGAACAATTTTCTACCAGAATATCACCTCCAAAGTCCAAAACAATTGTTACAAAATCTTGGGCTATAATATTGGGACACTTTGGCAAGAACTAATAGTGAATTGTATGTCGGGCTATGAGAATTAATAATGCTTTATATCTCTCCACGTTTCAGGCGGTGTCTTCAGCAATGTAATAACCTGGTGAGGTGAATCTAGATTTTGAAATGCTTAATTCACCATTCATATTTTAGTTGTTTAGTGATTTACTTGTAAAATTGGATCCTACGTTTGTAAGGCTTAAGAAATTGATAAAAACATTCTTATAATTGGTTCCTCAAATGCTACTCTTTAGATATTATTTTGAGTATGAGCTAAGATTGATTTAACATTCATAAATTATTTTTTAGATACCAATTTGATTTGAAGCATCGAATTTTTTTGAGGGGATTGAACTATTGAATATTAGAAACTAATTTTAAGTATTTGCTAACAAAAGGTAACGATTATCTTTATAGTATAATAATTTGTGGAAATTGCTCTATAAACTGCTCATGTTTGTTTAGGAATCTCTCAATTTTTCCGAAGGTATCTTTCGAGGACATAAACCTATCGGAAGATAATAAACTGCTCATGTTTGTTTAGGAATCTCTCAATTTTTCCGAAGGTATCTTTCAAGGACATAAATCTATCGGAAGATACGTTATGATCAACTTTTTTCCATTAAAAGCTATCTTTCTACTTTTTTTAAGAGTTTTTTTAACTTTTTTTTGGGAGTTAAGCAATATGAGAGACCTATAGAGGAACTTTCATAATCAGTTTATGTTAAATTATGGGAATCCATTTTGATTGCATCATAGCCCATTTTACCCACTGTAGTTGAAAACATGGTCTTGCAATTTATTTATTTTTTGTCAAAAGCCCCTATAAAAAATTAAAAACCTTATAATTCCAATTCAGCAAACAATAAAAACTCTTTGATAAGTCTTAAAGGAAGATAAATGCCCTACGCACCTTATTGATTGCTTAAAAACTCCTTGGATTTATCAAGTGTAACTCCTAATCGCATAAAACCTATTGAAAGTTACGACCCGATTAACATTTTTGTAAAAAAATCGGATTGTAATTTATGATCGACTTATTTTAGAGATGGAGCAATCCACGTGGCGCATAAAACATTCTATTAGAGAAATCGTGAACTCAATTCTTTCTTGTAGCTTGTTGGTCCTTGAGCCCTCTTTTTACTTCATTTTATACAGGGGGTCACCAAATGTACAATGGCAAACATGCAACCCAGATTGACGAGGAGCCCTTATCAAGTTATCAATTACTTTTCACTTTCTATTTTGTGTGCTCTCCTTTGTAAGTGACCTGACCCATTTGGGTCTTTAGTTCTTCAATAATATCCGACACAAAAAAAGTACAATTTTAAGGAACTTTTCTGTTACTCCCTCCGATCCAGTTTAACTGGGCTAGTTAACCATTTTACATAGATTAAAAAAAGTGTATAAACGAAAGAGAGAGAAAAATAGTTTTGAGTGTGTCAAGTATTGGTGCATTCTTCTTTATCATAAATATAAAATAGAATATATTGAATTGAGAGTGATGAGAATAGTATTAATTATACTTATAATTAAAAAAAAGTAATTAATGTTGTATTGAAAAGTGAAATGAGTCAAGATTCTTGAGACAATATTTTTTTACAAATGACTCAGTTGTTATGGGACGGAGATAGTAATTTTTTTTTAATTTTTAAAAGATATTAATTTTTTTGTTAACTCTCTAGTTTTATGAAAATGAAGCCCTAACAAATTCAAATTCATGGAACTTATTACTTGATTGTTGATTTATTAATTTTAAAGACCAATTTACTTACGCATACAATTACAATTATAGAATGAAAGCATTTTATTAATTTATTAATTTACTTATTGTTTTTGTTAACAAGTTTTAGGACTTATACAACTTTATTGGAATGACATAGTTTTAATTTATAATCAAGTTATCAATTACTTTTCACTTTCTATTTTTTTCTTCTTACATATGTGTGTGGCTCTACATTATAGAGGGATATGTTTTGTGTGCATTTAATTCCGAGGATAACGACAAATTTCAACTCATTTTCCTTTACATGTATTTTTTCATATGATGTATATGGAACAAAGTGTTTACGTGATTGGAGTTGGATAGAGTTTTATAACGGAGCTTCTCATTTTCTACAATTTGGGTATGTAATTAGTGGTGAAACATATAGAAGTTAGATTTGTCATTTGGCTATTGTCACCTTGGGTTATCAAGAGGTGGAAGCAAATATAATATTGGTGTTTGTCATGATAATGGACCTTCTCATTTTCTACAATTTAGGTATGTAATTAGTGGTGGTGAAACATATAGAAGAGTTAGATTTATCATATGGCCATTGTCACCTTGGGTTATCAAGAGGTGGAAGCAAAGATAATATTGGTGTTTGTCATGATGATGGAGCTTCTCATTTTCTACAATTTAGGTATGTAATTAGTGGTGAAACATATAGAAGAGTTAGATTTATCATATTGCCATTGTCACCTTGGGTTATCAAGAGGTGGAAGCAAAGATAATATTGGTGTTTGTCATGATAATGGAGCTTCTCATTTTCTACAATTTGGGTATGTAATTAGTGGTGAAATATATAGAAGACTTAGATTTATCATATGGCCATTGTCACCTTGGATATGGAGTGGTTCTTAAGGGGTAAGTGGTAGATTAATATCAAGAGGTGGAAGCAAGAGATAAAATTCATGTTTTTGGTTGATTTTAAGAAGGATTAAATATGTTTTTGGTCCCTATAAATATATCAATTTTTGGTTTTAATTTCTCTAAAAAATTTCTTCAACTTTTAGTTCCCAAAAAATTTCCATCTTCACTTTTGGTCCATCCTTTAAAGTAAACTCATATGTAGAATTCATATTTTTGAATAAAATTTTGCAGAAAAATTGATAATATTATAAGAATCTCTCCAAAAAAAAAAGAATTTTTTAACAAAACATGAATTTAATATCAATTTTTATATTTTTTATGGTTAAAAATTCATATTTAATTTATATTTTGTTAAAAAATTCTAATTTTTTTGGGAATGATTTTTACAATATTCTACACACTTCTGCACAATTTTATTAAAAAGTATAAAAAATAACTTAAAAATAGGGACCAAAATTAGTTGATTGAAAATTTTATAGGGACTAAAAGTTGAAGAATTTTTTTAAAGAGAATAAAATGAAAAGTTGACATATTTACAGAGACCAAAAATATATTTAACCATTTTAAGAAAGGCTAAAGCCTCGTTTTAAAGTATTTTTTATTGGTGTTCTTGGTGTTGGGTTGTTTTCAATTTGTGTACACAACTTTGTCGTATGGGGTTGAAGAGTACTTGTATGTTAAAAGGCACAAGATAAGATAAGAATCTAATAATTAGAATGGAAAGAGAATTTTTGTACTGGAAAAAATAAAATTATATACTTTCGAGATTTTGAATGTACGAAATTTAAGATTATAACTTATGCCCTTAAGACCTAACTTATGCCCTTAAGTTAACTAATATTTCATTGTTCATTTTTTGTTTTTGTTTTGGTGTTAACTCTCCGTCTTTAAAAGAAAAGACTCTTATAATTCGAAATTCAATCGAGAGAAAAATATAGTTTGACAAAAAATTATTTAACTCAGAGATTAAACTCGGGTTTCTTTGAACGATTCGTCCTTTATTAATTGAAACTTATTAACCACTTGAGTCGAATAACTTGGTTTGGTTGGTCCTTATTTATAAGTGAATATTTATCACTTTTTTTGATAGTGTAATTATTAATTATTATGTTTAATTTGTGTATGACTATTAAAATACTAGTCTTTTTATGTATAAATGTATTCGATGTAATGTAGATTTTTTTTCTTCATATTTTAATCTAAATTGATACGAGTATAATTAAGGGGTAAATATGTTATTGATTCCTGTAAATATATCAACTTTTCGTTTTAGTCCCTCTAACATTTTCCTTCAACTTTTAGTCCCTATATAATTTTCAATCACTACTTTTGGTCCCTATTTTAAATTTAATTTTTGTATTTTTTTAATAAAATTATGCAGAAATGTGTAAAATATTTTAAAATAATTTCCCAAAAAAAATAGAATTTTTTAATGAAGCACAAATTAAATATGAATTTTTAACCGTAAAATATATAAAAATTCATATTAAATTCATCTTTTGTTAAACAATTCTATTTTTTTTTACGTGAGATTCTTATAATATTTTGAACTTTTCTGCAAACTTTTATTCAAAAATATGAATTCTACATATGAGTTTACTTTAAAAGAGGGACCAAAAGTAAAGATGGAAATTTTTTGAGGGACTAAAATAAAAAATTGACATATTTATAGGGACCAAAAACATATCTAACCCTATTATTAATAAAAGATATATTAAAAAAACGTAATAGATATTATCTAATGATTTGTAGAGACTCTTATATTAATATATCTAAAAATTTGTAGAGAGTCTTATATTTAACAATAATCAAAATTTTTTTTTTGAAACAATAATCAAATCTTTTAAAATGGTCTTATAATAGAATAGTTAAACATTAGTCACACTAGTTCCATATTTAGTTACCCTGGTACTAATTTTTTAGTAACTTTTTTTAGGAGTTAGTTCCTAACTAATTAGTCTAACAATTATATATAAAAAAAAATCCATCCTAAAAAAAATCTAATACATTGATATTATGTGTGTATGGATATGTGTATACTTAAAAGAGTTTTCCTAATTTTTTTTCTTTCTTTTCTAGGCATGCAAATGTTTGTTAAACTTTGGTGTTCAATTCTAATACGTCTTGTGCTAGGAAGAATGATTTTTTATTGATAATATATTCCATTTTTCTTTGTTAAAAAAAAAAACTTAAAAGATAGGTCATATGATGAATATTTTTTTCTTCTTCTTAACTCTTGATTTAAAGGGATAAGAGATATGCTATGAATTATGTGTGTATGGATGTGCCTATGGATATACATACCAATATATGTCTTATTCTTTTCATTATTAAAAAAAAAGTCTTTTTTTTTTGTTTTTGAAGAAGCTAAAATGGTGTATAATATTAAATCAAAGTGTCTTTCCTAGCACAAGATGTACAAAAGAAATATAAAAAAATAAAAAATAGGGATAATAGGCATGCGCGTTGTTTTCTTTTTTCTTAGACACATACATACTTGACTTAGCTAAAATGCATTAATGAGTAGAGAGTAGTATATATTATAGACTTTTTTTGTTGTTGTTTTGGTCAAGAGATATTATATATTTTTTCTAAGCTTAAAATGCACAAATAAATTGATATTAAGCAAACACATACGCTTATCTCATCTCATACTAATATAAACCGTTTAATTAGATCAAAAGTTCAAGATTTCTAACCGCATAAATATCTGACTAGGTGAAATCAACAATAGTTGATATTCTCAAAGGAAATAATATAAACACTTTTTTTGTACAAAAAAATATAAGTACTTTTTTCATTGATCTTGAAGAGATCTCATTGTTGACTGATTCTGTCCTCAATCTTTTACCAGCTCAGTAGGTTAGAAACAAGTAACTGAGCACACAGGTTAAAAAAAGGACAGAAAAGGTAAAGATAACCAAAAAGGAAAAATAAAGCAAATTCAGTTATTTTCAGTCAGACTAAGTCAAGCTTTGGAAAATTTCAATTTCATATTCTTAATGTGTACATCTTTAAAACAATATATATTCTCTCTAACCATATAAATATACATTCGTATTCTTTTATTTTTTCTTCATCTTTTATCCTTTTGTGTATACTAGTCTTCTAGGGTTGTTGAGTAAATAATTAAGGTCATGGGAAGGGCTCCATGTTGTGACAAATCAAAAGTGAAAAGAGGTCCATGGTCTAATGAAGAAGATGATATTCTCAAACACTACATTCAAGAAAATGGCAATGCTGGAAATTGGATATCTCTCCCCCTAAAAGCAGGTGATTTTTCAATTCAACACTTCCCTTGATTTATATATTTTTAATTACTTATGCATATTTTTTTGTTGTTATACAACTTGAAAAATCTTCACTTTTACATTTTTTTTAGTTTAATTAAATCTAAAATCTAAGATGGTATATGCAAACTTCATATTCTAGATTTCAAGCCCTACTTCTTATAGAAAGTTTCATTTAGGGAGGTTTATATGTTTTTTTTTTCTCTCAATGGTATCATATTATGTTTATATATGTTTACTTGAACATCAAAATATATTTCGTATATGTTTATCTTTATTTCTCTTAATTTTTATCTTTTACAACTTTAAAAAAAACATCTTATTTGAAATCAATATTTTGATATTCAAAATTTATTTTTCATTATGTTTAATTTTTGGTAATATTTTCAGGTTTAAATCGTTGCGGGAAGAGTTGTCGTCTAAGATGGTTGAACTATTTAAGGCCTAATATAAAGCTTGGAGGTTTCACTAAAGAGGAAGACAGCATTATCTGCACCCTTTTTAGCACCATAGGAAGCAGGCAAGTCCATTACTTATTATCAATAGTTTCTATTTGCCATTGGTATTTCTACACATTTTACATGCAAAAACAGAGAATATAATGAGATATAATATAATATGAAATTATTAAGCACACTCATCTTAGACTTATTATCACATGATTGTATAGTTAGTTCTTTCTTAATTCCTTATTTACTGTTGTTGAGTATAATTCATAATTTACTGATAAGTAGACAGGTCCCTCATAGTTTTTAAGGATAATCTAACAAATTTAACCGTAGTATCTAATCACAATTGTAACATGTACGTAACGCTAAACTTGAATAATAGAAAGACACTTCAACCTAAAATTAGTCAAAGACATAAATAAAATTAGACGAACTCGGTGATCAAATCTTGTGTATTCTCTTTTTGCGTTTTTCGTATATGAATATGCATAAATCATATTTATTTTTTTGTCATCAGGTGGTCCTTTATAGCAGCTCAATTACCAGGAAGAACAGATAATGATGTGAAAAATCACTGGAACACTAAACTAAAGAAAAAGTATGTAGCAGGAAACACTTCCACAAGCAGCAATATTTACACTTTCAACAATACTACTAGTTCTGACCACTTTTCAAGTACTTTGACTTTTCAACCTCAACTTGAAGCACCCTTTGTCTTTGATCAAAAACCGAACACACCTTGTTTTGACTCCTACAATATTTTGGATTTGCAAGAAACACCAATTAATAATATTCCTTTACCAATTAAAATGGAATCAGAAGCTTTTTATACTGGAAGCAGCTTTAGTAGTAGCTGTAGTACTACACCAACCACCAAAGAAATTTCAAGTTTTTCAAGTGCAACTTTCTTAGAAGAGCAAAACAATGATAATCAATGTTTTGAATATGACCATGATGATGCAATTCTTCTTGAAATGTTTCTTGATGATTTATTGAATCATGGACCCTCATCGGGATAACCAAGGAATTTGGTTTTTGTGCATTCAACAGATCCGGCTTTCACTCATTGAGATATTGGTGGTCGTCCGATATTGATTAGATAGTCCAAAAAAAAAAATACTAGTTTAAATTTAATATTTTAAAATATCGAGTTTGAATATGAATTGTTCGATATTTACCAAACGGTCCTCGAGGGGATAGACTCTCAAACTCATCAAAAAAATTGAAGAAGAGAAAAATCAGTATAGCAAAAAGTAATTAAAGGGATGATGATGATCATAGATATTGAATATTGATCAAGCTATTTATAGTATTAGTAATCAAATACTTCTTACTAGTGTTTGAATTTGTGTTTTACACTTTTATGTAGTTGTTTTACTTTTGGTTTGCGTGTGAAATTATGTAAGATTCTAAATTCATTTCAAAGATGATTATAGTGGTAAAATTTAGAACTATATATGTACATGTTAGTCAAAAGTTTTTAGTGTCCTTTTTACATGATTGAGGGATTGCACTTATGACATGTTATTTATAGTATATAGTTTGTTTCATAATAGTTTTGAGGGGGTCCATATATTCAACTATGTGATATCAAACAGTCAGCAAAATATGTTGGTGTCTGTAAGTGGAAATAACGTGCTCTTGAGCAATTTCCAATCTGAGAAAAATGGTTACAATATGTCATGAGAACAAATCAAATGCAATTCATGACATGAGTGCTTTATTAAGAACAATAATTTTGAATGCACTAAATTGTAGTAGTAGTAGTCACATTTTAGATGAAAGTTGTATTTTTCTAGCGAGGACAACTATGTTTAAAACTAAGAGATTCATAGGTGGAACAATTCTTGACCAAACAAATACTTATCTCTTAACCGTACTTCAGATTGCTAGGGTCTCTTTTCCTAACAACTGGGGGTAAATACAAAAAAAGAAAGAAGCTAGGAGCTTAACTTCTTTCACTTCTATGATTGATTTCCTTGACCACATATTCTCAATATTTTAAGTGTTTGTTGAATTATGGGGAGAAAACAAATGGTTTTGAATAAATTGATAGCATAAAATGGTTTCTGACTAAAAATGTGTTGAAAGTTAATTGATTTGTTAATGTTTAGATATATTCATGTAAAAGTGAGTGTTATATGATAAATTTAAGGTGTTTTTTTGAAGAAGCTAAAATGAAATTTCATTATTCACAAAACCTGACAATTCAAGCATAAGGAGTGCCTGTAAATAGGAAAGTCAAAACAATTACATTAGTCTGATAAATTTAAGGTTAGAAATCAATTCTAGCTATAGATGCAAAAACTCCAAATTCTATTTTTAAATTAAAATCAATTCTAAAGATAAAATCAATTATGCACACCTAAAATTCATTTTGACCCATCCAATAGCAAAACAAGCATACACTCAAATCTATAAAAACAATCAAAGACTTGTTTCAAACGCATTAGTGAATCAAATATTATATTAGGTCTAACCCATGATTATAAAAAAACAACTTTCTTTTTTGAAAGAATATAAAAAACAACTTATAAATTAATGTTAAGAGTCTCACATTAAATGAGAAATAGCTTGGAGATGTGTTTATAAGTGAAGACAATCTTCATATTATTAGTCAATTTTATAGAGGGTTGCTAACCCAACCACAAACTCTAAAATTGAAGAGTTCACCTCCTTGCGGTCTTTTTTTAAGACCTCGTGTTTTCAACACGAGTAATATCAATTAAGTTTAGTGCATGTAATATTTGGTAGGTAGCTCGAAATATATGTTCTAATACATAAGTTTTTATACTTAATCTAATTTATCTTTATAAAATCGCATTACAAAGTGAAGAGTGTCACTTATTATAATCTATTTTGAATTCCTATTTCTTTGAAGTGTAGAGCATAGGTTTACACAATAAGGACGGAGAAATTTGTACAAAGTTCACCTTGATTGCGGTATGTAAGTAAATTATCTTTTTATGTGTTGGATTGATTTGTTGAATTTCTTTTAACATTTTTTCCTTTTCAAATTTTAAATTTCTAATCATCAATGGAATCAATTTACATTCTTTTACTTTTTTCTGTTCCTTTTACAACTCTATTTCCATACATTAAAAATGTTAGCTTATGGCTACAAGTTCCAACTCAACAAGTTCTAACTCAACGAACAAATATATCTGTCGGATGTCATGACCGGGTTTGAACCCCAACTTCGCTATTTATGTGTGTAGGTTTATAATGATGTTGTCATTTCGTCTATGTACAAAAGAAAAAGATTGACACATATAAAATCGTGTTATTTGAATCAAATTCAAACCACTTTTGCAGCAATTTTTCAAGTAGATAGTTTTAACAAATGGTTAATTAAGTTCAAAAAATAAAGAGGAATGCTAGCAAAACTCACTTTTCAATACTTTCTTTAATACTCACTCTCTTATTGGGTAAAATAAATGTATGTCCCACCACTTTGTGTTGGTTCAATTTTTAAAGTGTAAACTCACAATTATTTAAATCAATAAGAGAGTGAGTATTAGAGAGAATGTTCAAAAGAGATTGTTGCTCGCATTACTCAAAAATAAATACATCACACAGGAGACTCATTATCCACCAACGTATTTTGTACTCTGATTTGATAAAAAGTACATACCAACTGTCTTTCTCATCCTTTGACCAAGTAATTGCATGTTATTTCTGCAACATATCCCGCATTGACAATGACTTGAAACTTTATCAAACACATGATAAAAGATTTGACTCTTTTTTCAATAGAAATACTGGCATAAAGATGCTGCCAATTTCCAAAGATTTTGGTTATGATGTGGAATAGAAATGATTTTTATATAATTGATTTTTATTAAAAGTGAGTTGTAGATAATTGTTTTGTTTAGATACATCATATAATTAATTTTTATTAAAAGTGAGTTGTACATAATTGATTTTTGTTTATATACATAAAGATAAAAGTAATTCTCATCAATTTACGAAGTATAGAATCTTTAAATCACGAATCCCAATATTTTTTTAAATAGATAGACGAAATGACAAAACCATCATAAACTTAAACACACGAAGTGGAGGTGCCGAAGTTTGAATCCCAATAATGATGTTCAGTCTAACAATTTCGACATTTTTATCGGTTGAGTTAAGACTTATGTGACATCCAACTTTTTATTTGATTATGGAGATGTAAATTTGATTTTGACAAGTTTATTTGTTATCAAGTGAAATTAGTTTTATTTTTATTGTCAAAATTAAATCTAACATGAGATGCGTTTGTTGCACAATTGAAAATCTCTTTAATATCAAAGGTTAATGGCAAGAAAGCATAGCTTAAACCACCATGAGATTAAAATAAACCAGTTACATCATTCATTTGATATAAGAAAAATTAATTTACTTCCACATACAAAGTTAGCCTCGGCTATCTTACAAAATGAAACAATTCCATATGCTATAAAGTCATACAATATATTTTTTCCAAGCCTAAAATCAAAGAACTTCTAAGAAATACATATTAAACAACATATTCACTTTGTTAAATTTAGAATGTCACAATGTTATTTGATCTAATGATATGTTTATGAGGATTGATTTTGTCATCCAAACATACTTAATGGTGCAACTTGTTGTTTGCTTGCCTTTCACTCATGTGTAATTTTCTATATATAGAACAATACTTTTTCTTAAAAGAAAAGAGACTTTTATTTATTCACATAAACATTATTTATTTATACAA
>Ga0228711_1006272_pt1 | contig 17754 bp, 8 predicted proteins | sample MedpolnodulmetaG_2_FD_177996 | JGI IMG/M metagenome (GOLD analysis project Ga0228711, IMG submission 177996) | Root nodule microbial communities from Medicago polymorpha collected in Santa Monica, California, United States - brown nodules | ecosystem: Host-associated > Plants > Roots > Nodule...
AAAATTAGGTAGAGTAAGATAGATAAAGCATAAAAGGATTAAAATCAATTATTTCTCAGCTTTTTCCTTAATAACTTGCAAAACAAGTTACAAAAGTGCTATAAATCTTCATTAGAATTACTACTTCATGGCACTTATCAATCTTATCCAGTTAATTTTGTAGAATCAAAAGGAGATAATTTAGTCTATATCTTATCCTCTTTTAAAAAAAAAAATACTTTGTTCGACTAAAAAATATTTACTGAAATTTTAAGGGTAAAAAGGTAAACTAATTTTAAAATTCATCTCCTTCTCTTGTTTTTTTTTTATAAGCAAAGAAGAAGGGACTCCTGAAACATTCCAATTAGGTTGGCACCAACTGTAACCTCCATCCGCTACTACCTATTCTATATATGTTATTAAAAAAAGGAGAAAATAATATGTACAAGAGGGGGGACTAGGCCAAAACCCTTGGAGAAAATAAGCAGACAACCAAATACTGCGGAAACCTTAATTTGGAAGGGCTAGGAGGTGGGCCCATAGAACAGGTTTTATATATGGCTGCCTTAGCAATTTTCTTCCATTGGCATTTAGTAAGGTAAGGCGTGTAAGGAACATCTACATCTTTACCCGCAACCACTAAATGCTCAACAAGGTCAAGTTCACGTTGCAGTTTAGGATCTATTGTGACATACGAAGTTTGTTGTGTGGGATGACATGAAACTGCCTCAATATCCAAGGCATTATTCACGGGCTCCAAAACTGGCTGATGGTACGGAATCGATTCGCGAGGTGATGGCCTAAGAACTTCATTCGTGACATTTTCCAGAGGCATACGAAAAGATGTGTCAGATTTACCTTGCACCATATCTTCATTAGGCTCGTGATTCTCAGACACATGTACATGTTGCTCAACATATGCCTCAACTTGGAATGACGTAGCCTCCTTGTTTGATGTCACATGGCTTGGTGGATCGACAGTTGCAGCTACAACAACAATGGCGTGATCTTTTTGTGGTTGAAAAACATTTTATGATCTAATCCCCAAAGGATTATCCTTGGCTTTCCATGCTATGGAAGTTGGTTTTTGAGCATGTTCCGGTTTTTTACCTTTATCAACGACAACTTTCTCTATATTCTGAACAGGGTGTAGTCGATGAATCGAAGTTATGTTATGACCAATATTGTTACAATGATAGCAGAACTCTGGCAGCCATTCATGTGATACCTCAATCGGAAAATAAAATCCCTCCCTCTCGACTAAAATCTCATAAAAAATCTTCTTTGACATGTCCATATCTACTAACACCCTTGCATAATGTCCGAAAACCCGATTCTGGGTAGCACTATTAATGATTAATGGTGTTTCGACTACACTAGCAATTTCACGAAGCATTCTTTCCATCCAATACTATTGTGGTAACTCGTGGATACATAGCCAAACCTGAACATGTGTGTACGTCTGAGTATGAGCATTAAAATCCTTCGTCCACTTAAAAAGATGTAGCACCCCTGGCCTCAAATTAACCGTCCCTAAAGACCAAATTTTTAGCAAGTCCTCATTTATAGCAAAAGAAAACTCATAATATCCACGCCCTAGCAAAATAATACGTCATTGTCCCGTTGTTTTCCAATGTTTTTGCAACTTAGCAAAAATGTCCTTGGAGGAATAAGGCGTATCCCCCTTATTCAATACAAGCATGTCCTGAGGATTAAATTTACATCTTTCCAACCCTTTGGCATATGTTTCATGCGTGATCTTAATTGAAAGAGTCTCCCCATGGATGAAAGGAATGGGAAGCGGTTCAGCAAAGTGTACATGAGATGATTTAACAACCTGCGCAAAAGATAAGCTCTTTGGAAGAGGGATCACCAATGTGGAAGGACCCTATGCGACCGGTGAAGGAGTCGACTGGCTTGATAGTTATGTCATCCAATCGAAAGCCATGAGGAAATTGATGAGTCAATAATTAGTGTTTTTAATATAATATTTGAGTCTGGTTTATTTAGATTTAAGTTTATTTTATTTAAATATTATTTCCTTTTAGAATTATTTTACTTCAATTACAAGTTATTATATTTCAGGATCAAATAATTGAAAGATTGAGTCTTGGAGCAAAAGAAAGAGGATTTGGAGCTGATTCGGACTGAAAATACGAAGATTGAAGACAAAAATATATTTCCCACAAGTCAGAAGCTTGGACGGCCCGTGCCACCAGCCACACGGCCCCAGAAACCTCTTTTGCTGCTTTTTGCTTTCCAGACAAGCTACCTATTAGTTTATTTCTGACCTAAAAGCCTGTGGTTTCTTGTGGAACATTCTAGTGTTATATTTCTTAGGGCTTAAGTCATTGTAAACTATAAATAGAGTAGCTAGCTATCACAACAATTCATCTTTTGTTCTTGGAATTCAATAGTGACAATTGTCTTTCTTAATAAAAGTTCTTTCTTTATTTTCTTGTTATTTACTTTATGTTCTTCTTCTTCTCTTCTATGTCTACGATGAACATGAGTGAGTAGACTCTCCTTGTTTTGAGATTGTTGGATAAGTCTAATGGCATAATCCTAATCAAGTCAAGCCATAAACCCTAATTTTATATAAATCTACTTTCCAATCTAATTTCAACGTTTTTATAATGAATTAACAAATACCAAACTCATAATGCGACAGCGGAGGGTTAGTATTTGTTAATTCATCATCACAAATATCAATTCATAATGTGACAGCGGAGCTTTGATATTGGAACAAGTGAAATTAGACAAAGGTTGCGAAACATGAGAGTAGTCTAGCAAACCTTGAGACACATAAAGTTTCGTTCTTCAAGGATTCTAATAGCAATCACCCATGAGAATAGGTGTGGTTGCTAGAGGAACACACTCACTGACTTCGAAAGAAGTTTTGATACGCTTAAGAGAAACTTGTCTTTAGAAAGTAGGTCGAATATAAAGTTCAGGTTTAGGGTTTGTTTGTGAAGGGTTTGTCATTATGATGAACCAATAACCCCAAGGCGCTTTTTATTTTTATTCTTTTAAAACCTTAAAAATTCAATCTTTACAACTAAACTTTCTTCTAATCATCTTCTAGAAGTTAATTAAGTTGAACAACTCCCTATTGGAACGATACTCTCTTTTTACTACTTCGGTAGAACCGTGCACTTGCGGTTTTACTCATCAGAAATCACAACAGTTAATTGACGTGAAATAACCTATTGATGACCTCCAAATAATACCCTAAATCACGATGACATCTAAATAATAGCCTCCATGTGATCAATTGCAACAACACCAATTTGTTTGTTGTTGTATTCGTAAAGCGTCGAACAAGCACCTCTTGAATTGGAAATTAATGGATCAGTGTATTTGTTAAATAAAATTATTGATCGCAAATGCCGTGCTCAATGAATATGATAATGGAATAATGGATCACGAGCAATTAGAATTGGTACTAAATTTGGCTAGATCAATGAATAGGTGGGGCGGCACTCAACTCCTCCATTCTTAATCCATTTGTGAATCAAACACGTTTTTAATTAAAATCTCTATCTTTCTCTCCCCTTATCTCTTTTAAATCAAACATATATTTAACTAAAATTTCTTCATTTTCCCCCCCTCCGTTAAAATCTCTCATCCGCCCTCCCATTCGTTAAACCAAACAGACCCTGAAGTGGAGGAAGATACTTTATTTGTTGTAGATTTGACATTGATCGTTTATTTAATAAGGAAGATATTGTATTTGTTGTAGATTTGAGATTGATCGTTTGTTATATGAAATATGTACGTATGAATTATTTTATTTTATTTTAAATTGTTTGGCTTTTGATTGAATTATCTTTGGTGTAGTGTTTGAATATTATGCCCATTCCATACTTAGACTAATATTGTAATGTCGGATCACAAAGACATTATCTTGGTGGACCTTTAACATCATTTTAGTTCATTCGTAATAGGCTATAAGTATAGCCTGCGAGTTAGTTTGAATTGTCCAAGTCTTTAGGGGTTCTTAATTGTTATGTGCATTGTTTTTGGACTTTGACCTAGAAGTGTTAAAATGAGTTAAATGTCGAAATCAATTATCTTCTTATGTTGAATCGAGATGTTTTGAAATAAGGATTATTCCTTTATTATTTGAAATCGATTAGTAATTGGGTATTGGATAATAGACAAAAATAAGTCCTTTTAATTTAAATTAAGTTGATAAATTAAACGATTGGATTATTACTTATTATTAAATCTGATTCTTTTGAAAATTTGTAAAGTGTTTAAACATATGTCGTTTATTTAAACCTGTGAGACTGAACTATTCTAATCTTTTTAAAATTTGTATTGTACTACTCTAGGACTTAAATATCCTTTTTGTTTATTTTTGGGACAAGGATTCCAACCAAACTATCAGGCGTTGTCGTTTGACGATTTAAATTGTCTTTTTTAAAGGTTTGCAAAGTGGGGGCCACAAAGACCATATGGACAGATAGGTGTGAGACATGTACCAATGGCTAAATGATTTGCTACATTGATTGTTGGTAATCCCTCTGGACAATTGATATATTCGGATACTCGACTAAACTGATTCGAGATCAATATAGAACACTCTTATGAAAATTTCGAGAAGTACTAAGATGATATTTACCATTTAAGGACTTGTTAGTTATAAGTTGCACGACTTGATTGTTATATCGACAAACATTGACAACAATAATCTCCATGTAGTGGTGCTAGATTTGATGTCAACATACATCAAGTCAAACTATTTTCCTTAAAAATATACTATTTTCTAAATGTTAATTATTATTATTATTATTATTATTATTATTATTATTATTATTTGTTTTTGTAGCCCCTTCCTACTTTTATCGGTACAATATTTTACCTCTATATTTCCCTTCTTTTGCTTTTTTTTTTATCTTAATATTCTTTAGCCCCAAACGATATGATGTTATGTTTGTTGTCGATTGCAAGGTTGTTGTATCTGTTTATTTTTTTGTGTTTAAATGGGCATTCCCCTTGGTTTTTTGAAATTGTGTATGTATCATTGTGTAATATGTAACACCCTTGAACCCCCGCCATTAATATTTAATATAAATACAACAATTAATTCATATTGTGATCAAGATGCTACGTCATTAAAACTCAAAACATGCATATTATACTTTTTATCAAAGTTTCGCAACAGAATAAAAACAATGTCCAAAAATCATCTCAAGATATCAATATCATAAACCAATCTCAGAATACATTAAACTAAAATAACAAGGGCATCTATATAAATCCAACATAGAATATAAATAAAATAACTCTCAAAAGATCCTAATCAGAGCCTAGACTAGACTCCAAAAGCAAAGAAAATGATGAAGTTTTAAGTTAATCCTCGGTACTCACGCCGTCTCAAGCGTCCTCAACCTGCACGTTTACACCATTTTACAATGGCGAGGCAGTCAACCAAACAACCACTAGAGGGTAAGTTTACATTCAATATTAAGAAACTACGAACTCAAGTATAGTATATTAGAATTTCACAACATACATATAATCACCTTCCTAACAATATTATATTCGCATGCAATCTTATCATATATATATATCAACTAGATACAATTATTCTCAAATCATCAACAATAAAATATAGTCTCAGAAATATAACAAGTATTAAGTCATCACTTCAACAACAAGTAAACACATAAGATTCATAATTCATCATGTACAAAACATCAAGTCATATTCCACGTATACATATATCCTCATGTTATAGAGTCAACAAGTTTCCACTAACATTTCATAACCACGTATTCATTTCAACGACAATTAACAACTTCAAGAGGACATATAAAAAAAAAATATCATTCACATCTTAACTTAACCAAAACTCATCTTCAAACATCACAACTTCAACTAGACATATTACCACATAAATACATCATCACATCTCTTCTCACTAATTAACATATCATCACCTTTCACTTTCACGTTTTCAATTACACATGTTCATCACAAATATATAATATTTACATATATTCTCATATAAAAATCTCAAATAAATACAATCATCATCTCAAGAGTATAGACAAGAAAATCATCATCATCAAAGAAATTACCAAGTCAAGTACATATAATTCACACTTCAACATTATCACCAAAATAATCTTCATTAAATGAAATTACCAAGATATATTCTTATCATTTTCATTTCATCACCATCATCATAAGTGTACAAGTATCACCAAAGGACAAACATAATCATGTAGACATCTCCACAAACATTCACATAATCCACATAGTTCACATAATCAAGTATGAGACATTTCACATAGACTCGTATCCATGAAATGTTTCATACACGACTCTAAATGCGTGTGGTATCATTTTTGAATGTCAGAGTTATTTTATCGATTGATCCCACCACTTTATTCACCACTTCGGATGCTAAAACATCCTTTGACTTATGATACATAGACTTCAAGTATAGACTCGACAATGCACAACACCACTTTGTTTACCATTACATGATTCACTCCCTCATATAATATAAACACATCAAAGCAACATCAAATCAATACATCCATACATCAACAATTTGTCATCAAAACAATCATCTCCATATAATCAACATCACTACTTTATATACATGTATTCAATCACCATTTATACATACATACATATACAATCATGAATTATCATCATCAATAAATCATCTTCACCAAAATCATCAACAACATAATCATCCTCAAGCATTTATCACATCAAGAATAACATTCATTCATTTTGCACAATTCGCATCTAAAGACAATTAAGCATTTTCACCTAGTTAATCAATTCATCGTGTTCATGTCAATCACTAATTCAAACAGTATTCATCATATTATCAAGAGCATACAATTATTTGCAAGCTATCATGTCATAATTCATCATTTCAACAAAGTCTGTCTATTTTCTCAAAGTTCGTCTATTTTTACATATTTCTTCAAAACCAAATTACACAATCATAAACATCATTGTTAACCCTACATGCTTCTTATATATTCATTATCACAATAGTTCAATCATAACACCAACATATTATTTGAGAAAAACCTTACTTCATTCTATTCCAAGTTCATGTTCATATTATAGTCAAAGTTCATCTCAAATCGATATAACTCATTCAATTTCAAGAAAGCATGGTTACATAAGTTTAATTCATCAAAACGACATTAAGACATCACATAAGAAACAGTCAGAGATGTCCGAAAACATCCCTGAAGGACCGAAACGTACATAAAAACATGTGTTGTTCTACACAACTCACCATGGCGAAGCATTAGCTCGCCCAGTGAGCCTCTGTTCCCTTGGAACCCAGAAAATACCCTCCCAAAAATCCCCTAATGCTTATAGAAACATCTAGAATAAACCCTATTATCGATTATTGTACTTTTGCAAGTACAATAATATTATCAATTACATTTCAATAATATTTTATAACAAATTTTTACACAATTTTAATATGGTGTTGACCTTAAATATCAAGTAAAAAAATCACCAGACATGTGCGGATGCACGTTTTTTTTCTTCAAAATTGTATAGTTTAAACTTGTCCGAAACTTCTTTTCTAGTAAATATCCTTCACACAACTCATCTGAATGGTTAATAACGCATGGCCCCCTCACCGTATTCTGTTTTAACATCAAACTTAAGCCTCTAAAATTTAAGTACCCAAATCGAAGATGCCAAAGCCGTGAAGCATCACTCATAGAAGCTCATTTCAAATTATGCAAGTTATTATTTTGAAGACTCATAATCAATGTAGGATTATTTCAATTTCATTTTCCTTCTTTTGTGTGGAAAATATTATCAAAATAGGCTCCTAGGTATAGTGTCAGAAAATTCAAACATGGTGTAGCTTTAAATCCAATGCTCTCTTATGCATAGTATCAGAAAATTCAATCACAATGTAACTTTAAATCCATTAATGCTCTTGATTACTTAGATAACTACATGCATTATTCACGTGCGCTGTCAACCTCTAGCTTACCTTCAGCTTTCACAAATTCTATCAATGCATCATCTAACCTCTAATGGCGGAACATGACGTTGATTATGGGAACAACAAACAAGAAACAAAAAATTATGTGTGTTGCGGTTAAAGAAAATTGATCAAGAATAAGAAATTGATTGGGAACAAGAAACAATTTTCTCGTTGGAATTGATATCAATTGGGAAGAAAATCGTGCGGAAAAAAAACCCAAAATAAAAAAGAACAAAACATAAAGAAAGGTAGAAACTGGGGAGTCAAAGGAGGTCTTGTGAGGAATACCTGATATTTGATAACTTTAAGCTATTGGATTGCTAAACCACTAAAAATTATAGATAAAAATAATTATGAAAGGATTAGAAATAGGTTTAAGTTGGTTTTTCCTATTAGTACACTAAACAGTGAATTGAATCAGAATATGATCGTATATCGTGTCTTCGTGTCTGTGCACCAAACAAAGGCTAAGAGTATTAAAAACTACTCCATCCGTTTTTAATTATAAGCAAAATTTACTTTTTAGGTTCATTCAATTAATGATGTATGTGGTTCATAATATTGACCACATGCATCATTAATTGAATGAACCAAACAAGTCAATTTTGTTTATAATTAGTAACTGAGGAAGTACATAATTTTCTCGCTTAGAATTTCCACTTCTCACGATCATCTCTCAATCTGAAATCTCTTGCACGCAACTCTCGAGCTCTCCCTTCTTTTCTTTTTTTGTGGTGGTTGAGGTTTGATCCTCGGACCTTACATATATTATGTATTGTCTCTACCAATTGAGTTAAGCTCACTAGGACTCGAGGTCTCCCTTCTCTCATTGCTCTTGCCAAGCTTAATCATGTTAACCTAGATCTCAATTAAATTCATTGTCGAATCATAAAACAAATAATTGATCTTCGTTCATTCATATAATAATTAATAAAAGAAAAACATGCATTATACAAACTTATAGAAAGCCTTATTGGATATACACCTGGATGTCATCTTTTATATTTATATTGAATATAACTCATCATTAAACATGTCATTTAATTAATCAGCTATGTATTTGAACATCAACATGAACATACACATCATATATCTCCTCTTACTATGTATTTCAAAAATACATCAAAAATCTAATAATAATCCTGTATTATTTTGATGTTCAAAAGTTGTTTCTCATATTTACTACGTATTTGTTTGTGGGATAAAATTAATTTTTAAATATATAGCCGTTAAAAATTAATGTTTGCAGGAATTGTTAACTTAATTTTTAGCAATATATACGTCAATGTGTATTTATCAACTTTTTAGTCATATCTTTTCTAATATATTGCTTTAAAAAATAAATGGGTGTAAAAGCAAAGATGAATTAGCTAGCTAGATTGTATCAATATTGTGATTCATCATTCATGTACAAACTGTGAATCTGTATGGTACGTGAAAAACTACACACCCAAAATTGAAAATTATAGTCACACTATGAACTATCCTATGTTGAATGTACCGGATCTGCAAATTCATTCAAAATTCAAAAGGTAAACTAAACCATTGCTCAATTGCATTTACCTAACCTTACTATTATTAACGTAACAATAATGATTATTATTACTATAGTTTGAAAGTAAATCAAATCTAGCTCCTTTATTTCTCAATGCACATCCAAGCCTCTTCCACCACCCTTTCCTAATTTTCTTACTTGTTACAATCAAATCTGATTTTTTCCTCCTCAATAGTCCCTTTACCTCAGGTGGCTTATAGGTCCTAATCAAAGGCCACTTAATCCCATCAAAAAAGGGGTGTCGTTTCACATCGGTCGCGCCTCTGACACACCCTAACCTCTTCTTAGGATCCTTCACTAACAACTTCTCTATTAAATCCCTCGCTTCTACCATCCCTACCTCTTCATTCTCAGCCACGTGGAACTTCACATCATTGTTAGATGCTATATTGCGTAGCGTGCCCTCCTTACTACATCCTTTAAAGGGTGTCATTCCGTATAACAACTCGTAAATAAACACCCCAAAAGCCCACCAATCCACGCCATTACCGTGACCATTACCCGAAACAAGCTCTGGTGCTAGATACTCGTGTGTCCCAACACACGATCTTGAAAATGCCGTAGTTGGTTCTGCAACAAACTCCGCAACGACTTTTACTCGCGAATCGCGAGACCTTGATTCGTTACAACCGAAACAACCGTAGGTGGGACCCACATGGTGTTTGTTAACTTTGCAACATTCAAAAGTAGGTGTCACGTCAGATTTAAAGCAAAGGTCAAAATCTGAAAGCATGACGTGTCCATCTTCGCGTAGAAGTACATTCTCAGGTTTCAAGTCACGGTATACCACGCCAAGCGCGTGAAGATACTCAAGTGAAACAAGTATCTCGGCAGCGAAAAACCTCGCCGCCGAAACTGTGAGTCGGTTCCCCGGCTGTTTTCGTAGAAGAGCGTGGAGATCACCGCCGGGACAATAGTCAATAAGGAGACACGTGTAGTGGGAAACATCGATCCGCGCATAGAGCGTTGGTAAAAAAGGATGATCCAACGCGTGAAGAATCTCCGCCTCCGTTTCCGCGTGAGAGAATTTCTTAGGAGTAAGAAGATCTTTATCAACAACCTTAAGTGCAAAATTTGCACCGTCGTAGTCACGGAGGCGACATAGAAACACACGGCCGAGGTCACCGGAGCCAAGGTGGCGGATGAGTTTTAAATGACGGAGATGAAGTCTTCCGTCGGAGGAGAGATTGGTGGCTGCTTTTATTGCTGTCCAGTTGGGGTCTGAGCTCCGGTGAGGACGGCGGATGACGGCGGAGGAGACAGTGTCTCCGGCGGTGGAGGCGGTGGAGAGACGGTCGTTGAAGCTGAGAGCAAGGCTGCTTGTTCGGGCTAAGCTGGTGCGTGCTGAAGAGGTGAAGGTGCGGTCAGTGGTGGTGCTGGTGAAGCTGAGGTCGAGATCGGAATCAGGGGGTGGGAATAGAAATGTTGGTTCTTCCATGAAGATTTTGTGTTATTATTATGAGAATGATGATGTTGTTTATGAGATTACTACGTTGGTGTTTGGTTTTGGTTTTTAGTATATAAAGGGATAGGAAGAGAGTGAAGGTGGGTCAGAAGGTTCAATAAGTTGACTCAGCTGGATTATTGATGGAGACAGTAGATAGATAGATGCAGAGGTTAGTTAGTTAGGTTGACCAATATCATATTATAATTACAAGTTTGAGTTATTAAATTATTATTACTAATACTATTATAATCTTTTCATTATGTCGTTACCTTACCTTAAATAATTTGAATATATGTATGAATGAAAATTATGGTACATTGGTGATTATCATTAAAAAAATGTATGTAGTGGCGATTAATGGATTGATTATATTTAGTGGGGGAAATGGTAGATGTTATTGAAATCGTATTTGAGTCTCGTTGTCAAGAGTACAATGTTTGAATTGAGCATTGTGTAATTTATGTGATTGGACACTTTTTGATTGATTAATCTTTTTTTTTCAATAAGTTCAATATAGTTTTTTTTTTTAAACGTTAAATGTTAACATGTTAATTGTTGTGTTTTGACACATTAATCTAATGAGTTGGTTTTTAAAATATGATTCAAATCCATCTCACTCCATTAGTCAGATGAATGGAGAATTCACAAATACTACTATTGCATGCATAATGTGATTACTTGTTTTGGTCAAACTAGTTACGTGATTTTGATAACTTATTGTTGCTATAGCTAGCTAGTTGAAGGCCTTGAAAAATAAGAGATGATAAATTATTTCCATAGGTTCTTCTAAATTATACAGCACTAGGGGGCGATTATTAATAGTTGGTGGTAGATAAGAAAGTTGGTACTTATTGTATTTAGTTTCTGGTTAAATTAGTTATTAATTGTCAATCTTGTACGCACCGATCAAGTGATAGTTGCAAAGATAATGATATGTAAGGATTGAGGTTTAAATCTCGGTCTCTCTATTTCTTTTCATGTTAATGTTGTGATTTTAATAGAAGGCGATTATAAATAAATTATATTAATCCCTACTTTGACCTTAAGATTTTTATATAACTTGAACTATCTACTTGGTTAACCTCCATTATATATCTAATCGAACTACCCTAATTAAACATTTGAGAACTGTCCTTCAATTTTAGAACTGTTTATTAACAATCAAACTCAATTAACTTCTCCATTATTAACTAGTATTATTTAGTACAATAAGGTAGAAAATGAACGAGAAAAATGGGTGGTGATGATGGTCCCATGTGATATATAAGGTGGGGGCAATATACAAGAGTTTAAGGTCTTAATTAAGGGGTTGGGACCTACGTGGGAGGAAAGGGATTAGTGATGCTGTCTGCCACGTGGTCAACATTGGTCCTACATTGTCGCATATGCACAATTCATATTCCAATTTTTTTCCTCATTTCCTAATATAGTATTACTTTAGAGTGGGCTATAATACATAGTTCATTAACAAATAATGGACCTCACCTTCCTTAGTATTAAAAATGCTGCAAATAATAATGGAGGCTATACAAAAAATTATGAACCTCCATCTTTTGTGATAAGAGAGAACTGCTTTTCTTTAATGAGGGTGGTGTTAAATTTAAGAAATGTTAATATTTAATTGCAAACAAAATTGAATTGAAGGGGATGGGTGATGCTCTCTTGCCTGACTTGCACATTACAGTCAACTCCAATTTATTTAGGGAATCTGATATCCTCTAAAATTGTCGAAAAAGCAAATTAAATATTTATACAAGTATTTACACAATATTGCAAAAATCTTATGAATTTAATGAGGAAAATATATGCTGAACAGTACATGAAAAAATAAAAAAACTATATTATACATATCAGATTCAGCAATTACATTGAAGTATATTCCAATATTTTAGAAATTGTGAGGGAAATTTCCATTTTGATTTTTTATGAGTGTTGGTTGGTCGAACGTGTTATATATCGAGATTCAAACTCTATTAATTGGCATCAAATTATGTTGGCAAGCGGATTTTAGAAAAGTCATTTGTTATTTTGATTCCCTTTATGTGATCAAATTGGTGAATATCACCACATGTTAATATTGTGGAGATTATCAAAGATTACATGAAGAAAGATTGAAGTTTTATTTTGAAACATATTTTTCGTGAACGGAATGTTTGTGCATATATCCTTATAAATATCACATAAAGATATCACCAGAATGATAATATCGTGGAGATTATCAAAGATTATATTTTTTGGTTACAAGATTATCAAAGATTATGCGAAGAAAGATTGAAATTTTGTTTTAAAACCTACTTTTCTTGAAGGCAATGCTTGTGCATATATTCTTGGTTCATAAGCTTCTAAGATTAATTTCTTTTAACAAGAAAACGTATATAGTTTCTTGTTCTTAAAAATACTATATTTACTTGAATGGCAAAATAAGTTACTTAAATGCTTTGTTAGAATTATTTCTTTCACATTTTCAAACTACTATGTTATAATTAATAAGTGGTGGATAATTGATAAATTAATAGGAGAGAATAAGTTAGTTGATAAACTTTTTAGTGTATATATAAGTTAGTATATAAAGATAGTTGATAATGATAAACTTTTTTTTTTTTTCAAGTACTCTTGTGACTAGAAATTTACTTTTTAAAAATAAATAAGTAGTTTTACATATTATGCAATGTCTCTAATAAATGAGCTAAGATCAGGAAGATAAGCTTTAACTCTCCTTAAATAAAATGATGAACTTTAACTCAATTAATGTTTATGAAGATGACATTAGATTCTTTTTATGCATAAAAGTCTTCCGATATGAATAATAATGTATCTAGTTCTGAGTTATGTTCAATATTTAGAACATTGCATATGCAACTTAATTATGGATACACTTAACCACGTGGATTGGCATGACTAATAGTAACATGAAATAGCATTAATATGAAATTAAAAGCATATTAATGGCTCAACAACTTGCTCAAGTGTTTAATGGTATCCAAAGCCATCTAGATCAAACTTCATCTCACAAACACTAATGTGCATATATAACAAAAATATTCCCATTTCTTATGACAATCCTCAAACTTCATTTGGCTTCATCCTAGATGACTCGTTTTTTCTTGTTTTGTCAAAGGGTATATTCAAAGATTAGAGCAGGGAAATTGCCAAATCAGGAGGCTTCTACACTACACAAAAACAAAATCAATATTGACCAAACTAATAGCACACAGTATAATGCAACCATTTATTCAGCATCACATAATGTATGTTTATTTTGGGATGGCCCATAGACATGTGGCTTGATCGGTCATATTAACCCAAATCTCAAGTCAAAGTGTCTCTAATATTATTATTAGAGTTTTTTAATTATATATTATTAAAGACATGCTAACATATTTTCTTATGACACATGTTAAAGATTCTATAAATAGCAATTTATTAAAAAAAATTAATTTTTTTAACAATAAATAGACACAACTTCTAATACATAATTTCTATTTTTAGGATATTAATGTGTCTTTTTAAGGCACACGTTAGCATTTTTCATATTAATAATATGTGTCTCTTTAGGATACATAATTTTTATTTTCGTTTGGAGGTTGTTGAATAAAAGACTCTCAACTGCGGATAATTTAGCTCGACGATGTGTTTTTTTTTAAAGGGTCGTTGTCTTGCTCAGGTGGTTGCGGTCAACAGGAATCGACAAATCACACGTTCTTGGAGTGTGGCTTCTTTCAAGAGGTTTGGATCTCTCTTCAACGGTGGCTAGGGATCTCTAGTGTTCTTCCCTTTGACATTGGTATGCACACTCTTCAATTCTGTGGTGCTCATAATTTTAGGAAAGATATACGTTTGTGCCTTCATATCATTTGGTTGACTTGTATTTAGATTATTTAGAAGGAATGCAATCTTCAGATTTTTTAAAACGAACGTACATCTCTTACTCAGATGGTTGACATGGTGAGTCTCAATTCTTGATGGTGGTTTAAGGGGTATAAACCCGATGACCTTATCGATTTCCATGCATAGAAGACTAACCCTTCTATTTATTTAGGTTACTCCACCTTATATTGATGGTGGATGGCTCTGAATTTTTTTGTTCCTATTTACTTTTTTTGTTGTTGTAGTATGAACTTTGTTGAATCCCGCAGACACATCTTATGTTTTACCAGCACCTCCTTTTCGTCGCTTTAAATTTTTATATATATTATCTTTTGGCTTCTTAAATTTTTTTATTAGAGTTGAAGCTTAAGGAACATGAATTAAGGCCGAATCTCCATGTTATGATGTCACTAATTCATTAGGAGTCAACCTTCCTGTATCTTAGTCAATTAATGATTAATTGTTATGTGATATCCAAATTAATGATTAATTGTTATGTGGATCGGAGGTTGAGAGGTGGTAGAAGCTGATTAATTTTTTTGGGTAGGAATGTTTTGGATGTGGCTCAGCTTTGGTGTTAAGAACTTGGAGTTTATTTTTTAGAGGTGTTTCATTGGAGTTCATGTATGCTCCATTTAAGGTATGGATGCAAGACATGTGGCAAAAAAATCTTTCAAGGGCTGACATTTAAAATTAAAACAACAATTATTTGTTTAATTAAAAATAACAAATCATGGATCATCTCTCTTTCTCCCCCATCACAGACGCAGTCTCTCTTCTTCCCTCTGTCGAAGAAAAAATTCACACACCAATATTCTCATTCCTTTGAATAAGGAATGAATAAGATAGAATATCAATTGATGTGAATCATGATTAAAAAATAAATAAAGAATTGGCAAAATCTAGAACAATGATACAAAGATACTAAATTGGTGAAGGTTTAGAGAGAAAAAGGAGAAATTCATTATCATCAATGAATTGAATTGAAGCTTGGATGTAGCTTGATCATAGGTGAAGAAGAAGGGTGTGGAAGAGAAGGGCAGCCATGGATTGGTTTGTGACAGGGAGGAAACGAGAGACGGCGATGAGAGGAAGAGTGGAGCGGATAAGCAATTTGTTAATTTTCTTTTTTCCAAAATAAAAATATATATAGTAAATCTTAGCCTTTGGATGTGTTTTCACCACATGTCATCCATTCATAGACCTAAATGGACTAAATGGAGGGTTATGTAAATGGAGCATACCTGAGCCCGTTTCATTGGGGGTGAGTAGTGATGATGGGTGGTGTGGGATTTCGTTTTTACATGTGTCGTTTTCGTAAAGGAGTCTGTTTTAGGTGGTGACGTGTATTTTTGTGGGTATTGTCCTCATGAGTGTTTTTTAAGATGTTTATTTTCGAGTGTTCTGCATATATACGGCGTCTTTAATTTGTATTCTCAGTTTTATCGATCTATGTTCGTCTTGAGGAGAGACCTGATGGTTAAATAAAATTTGTTGTTTAAAAAATAAAAATAAAAAAATCCAACGATTCTCAATATGGTTTACGGTCCGGGTAGAATATTGTGCAACGTGCATTAATTTACCACTCCAATATAAGAAAGTTCTTCACCAGCTCCCTCAAAAATATGAACATGATATTGTCCACAAACTATTGGTTGGAGGGAAGCCGGGAGCAAAAACGGAGCAATACTCCAAAATTGCGAGAGACGTGACATCTCTATCTAGTTTCTTCTGACATAGATACATAAGGATATCTCCTGTGAGTATCGCTAACAACACTCTCTTTTGAATACTTTCTTTAATTTTTACTCTCTAATTGGCTTAAATCAACGTGGGTCCTACGTTTTGAAAATGAAACCATCATAAAGTGGTGAGATATAATTGATTTCACCTAATAAAAGAGTGAGTGTTTGAGAAAGTGTTGAAAAGAGAGTGTTGCTGGCACTCCTCATCTCTTATATATCAAACATGTTAACCATTTATAGGCAATGTGAGACTTAATCACTCACATTTGAAATCCAACAATCTCGCCTTCAAATATGAGTTCTTACCTCCAATAACAAGATCCAACACAGGATTCAGCTCCCGCTCTCCCGCCAAATTGGATCATGGTTCTGATAACACTTGTTGGAGAGTCGGAGGGCTGGTGCATATCTTTTGTTGTGGTTTACTTCATATGCCATATTAAATACTTTACAAAACAATTTATTCTAATTTATTATATGAAAATTAAATTCGAAGAAATATGCATGGGGAATTACGTATTTAATTATGATCATATATATTACTAAAAAAAATAGTTAGAATATTATATTGTTACAAATTTGAACTTAATTTTATATGATTATGGGGTACTTAACTAGTTATAATATCTTTGTTAAATTCTGACGGTCGGGAAAAAGTAAAAAAACACATGCATTCCATAGACACACAAACACATGAAAAGGAAGAAAAATAAAAATCCAAGAAAAAGAAACAAACAATTAAGTAAAGTTGTGAAGTATAATTATCGAAAATTTACATTAGGTGTATTTGGCCAAAGAGAAGTTCAACCTAAGACAGACATGCTGGCCTTTCAAGCTTTATAAGGATTTTTATTTTATTTATCAAAAATAGCTTTATAAAGAGTGATACATTGTATTTGGCTATATTCACATTCATAATTCCAATTATAATTATTGTTAGTTCATGATTTTAAACATAACGATAACACCTGAGTTTTCTCCTATTTTTTTAATTCTTCCAATTTCCTCTTCTCTCCACACAATCACATGCATCATCTGCCTTTGTCTATATATCATGCAATTTTAATATTAGCTTTCAATCATTAACTTAGATCCCTTTGTATAATTTAATATATCATCATTTAAATAATAATGAGAGAGTGGTTCAATCATGGCTCTCAACTAA
>Ga0228711_1006273_pt1 | contig 17753 bp, 5 predicted proteins | sample MedpolnodulmetaG_2_FD_177996 | JGI IMG/M metagenome (GOLD analysis project Ga0228711, IMG submission 177996) | Root nodule microbial communities from Medicago polymorpha collected in Santa Monica, California, United States - brown nodules | ecosystem: Host-associated > Plants > Roots > Nodule...
CCCCAAAAAAAAAAAAAAAAGACTAAGTGCAATGACTAAAAAGGGACATTCCCAAAACCAAAAAAATAGATCAATACGAGTTTTTTTTCTTCTTAGATGGACTAAAATATATTTTATAATTTGGAGTTGGAATGAAAAATGAACGAGTTTTGGAAGGAAAACAAAAGAAATGAAAAGAAGGGGAAAGGGAGGGTCACATAGCAATTTTAAGAACTCTCTAAATCTCCCCTTATTTTATAAAGAAGGGTCATTACAATAAAATTGACAAAATTTACTCATAATTTGCATAAAAGAAAAAGCAATATTTTGGTTTGCAGATTAATGGACACGTTGTTGCACTAAAGATTAGTCATTCAATCAACAAAAGAAAATATTTTTTTCACTCGTTACCAAAATAAATCTAACAAACCATTCTGAATAGGAAATACCTTTCAGCTAATGAAGATGTCATTTTGAATGACCCCTCACTGTCCTCCCATCTCTTTATTTTATTTTTTTGACAAGAAAGTTTGACAAAGTCAATGATAGTAAAAAAAGTATTTACAAAATAAAATTTTGACATTGGCCAAATGTAAAAATTAGTCTCTAATCTCTGGTTGTGGTTAGGGAATCAATTGTCCCTACCTTCCAAATCCACAGCTTATCCTAACCTTATGGCCTACATGATCCCTAAACAGATACCCAACTTGTTTTCATCCCCAAATCACTCAACATCTTTGGAAGGTCTGTGCTACTGAGGGATCCTTTTCTGTCTTTCAAATTTTCCTGTTTGTCTGCTTTCTTCACATTAAAGTTCTCTTTCCTGTTCTCCAACAATTATTTTATCACACTGTTAAAAAGTCACATAATAATATTCAATGATTGATAATGTAGGTAGGTTGATGCATTTGGGAAGGATTTAACTTATATTTACAAGGACCTGAGTTCGAATTTCACCGCTGATATAAGGATTTTATTGATGGATAGAATATAAATGTCTAAGTAAGTTGTATGTAAGTACTCTTGGAACTTCACTTACTCTAACTCTTGTGAGTCTTTAGACCCAAGTCACCTAAACCTTTTTATATATCTATATATAATATTAAAAAAAAAAAATCAATGATCAATCAATAGTGATAATACTATTTCTTTGAGACCAATCAAAACCTCTGACCCACATATCTAGAGTTACATCTTACCATGGGGTATGCACCAAAATAATATAATTAAATGAGCTTCACAAGTTCACTTTCATTGAAAAATTAGTCATATAAGCAATTATTAAAATCCTAATTGTCTTCATAGAGTTAGATTTAAATCTTTATTAGTTGGAATTAGAACAAAGTCACTGACTGACTTTCATGATAAGAAACAACTTTATCAAATACTAATAGAAGGTGATTTTGAGACCTCACCATGCATATATAACAGAAAAGGCTGAACCTCTTTGTGGTTTCTACAACTTTTTTTACTTATTCATATGAGTTGGACATTTGTTTATTTAATGCTGCTTAGTCCTTGTCAATACTTTGATTGTTATGCCAAATTAGATGAATCATCATGATGAATGCTTAGGAAATTCATAGCAACTTCTGTCATTTGCACCTAAAAGGAAGATAACAAAATACAAATAGAATTTAATCAGTTTATGCAAGTACATGTTATTCCTTTTTTAAATAAAAATAAAATCATTCAGGGAGAAAAAAAGTACTCCCTCCATCTCAAAATGAATGACCTTGTTAGACCATGTGCATATTCACGTAATATATTTTGACTATATTTTTCTACTAATTTATAAAGAAAAATTGTAGCATGTAAAATATTGTTGGATTCATCTCAACGAATATTTTCAAAATATCAAATTTTTATAATTTTTGCTAATACATAATTAAAGATATTAAAAATCAAAGATGTGCATTGACATGATGCAACGGTCAACAAGGTTGCTTATTTTAGGATGGAGGGAGTAGTAGGATAAATATGATCAACAAAGCCACTTATTTTGAAATAGAGGGAGTAGTTGCATAAATATTCTGACAATGAAAATTAACAAGTCATTTTATATAATATATAAGAAAAACAAAAAATTTCATTATTATATTGTATTATATTATTATACAATTATGGCATACAGATTTATGAGTTCATTTATTTTTGTGCATCATGATTACATATAGGAAAACAGATGGGATGGGACTGCAGAGCACAACCTTGCAAGCTTGCTAAATACATTTTAGGTGTCAATGTTTATCAACCATAAGAATGTTCTGTCATGTAACAGTAGTTTTTTTCCTTTTGTATTGTCCAAATAGGTATCTCCATACAAATCATAGCACATGCACAGGTCCCATTAGATACTAAAAAAGCCATTTCAGTCATTTTCACATTTCTTTTTGCATTAGATATATTGTATACAGCTCCATTACAATACACACTGCAGAATCTTGTACGAAATATGTTGTTAGATCTCATAAAAATCTGGTGAATGATTTGTTACAGAACTTGCTTTTATATATTGTATATACATATTGTATACTTGCAGTTCCAGGTTCCAACAACACCTCTCACTCTTGGTTAATTTCTAATTATAGAAATTACCGTGGTGAAGATTTGACACAGTTAGTTTCTATTAGCCAAGTGAGTAAAATACTACACCATCAGTCCAACAATAATTGTCGAATTTTCTTATTTCACACAAATTCTAATTAACCTTATCAATTATTAGTATATTCACTATTACCATTAATGCAAATTAAAATATATTAATTTGAAACTTGAGAGTAATGCAAATGTAACGGTACGCTAGTTATGGGACCAAGCGAGTAATTAGTTAATAGTATGTAGCAACAGACTAATTACCAGAATCATCAAGAGAAACGAACGCAACATCTTTACTTAAAACTTTAAGGGACGAACTATATGAGTCATTTCTTTTATATATCATCCGCACGTACTTAAATTCCACACACGCTTGTATAATGCTACCACTTTGTCCTTTTCTTCAGCCTTTGCTGTAAATCCATTACAAAAGAGAACTATATATAGTTTGATGATGAAGGATAAAAGAACTGTCTACATCTTCATCAGTAACTTTAAATGAAGATACGAGAATTTTAATATCCAACAAGTATCAATGATACAGAGAAAAAATAGAGTAGTAACATAGAAAAACCAGTACTGCTGCTATTTTTTAGATGAGATAGAACAGTAGCAGAAACCAACTCATCATGTCAAACAATGCATTAAATTTTCTTATCTTGTTTCTCACTATCTCCTTGTTTCCATTCATTTCTTCTCTAAACCAAGAAGGTCTCTCTCTACTTTCATGGCTTTCAACTTTCAACTCCTCAAACTCTGTCCCTACCACTACTTTCTCATCATGGGATCCAAGTCACAAAAATCCTTGCAGATGGGATTATATAAAATGTTCTGCAGAAGAGTTTGTTGAAGAGATCGTAATAACATCGATCGATCTTCATAGCGGATTCCCTGCACAGTTTCTTTCTTTTAACCACCTTACAACTCTTGTCATCTCAAATGGAAATCTCACAGGTGAGATTCCAAGTTCAGTTGGAAACTTGTCATCTCTAGTTACTCTTGATCTTAGCTACAATACTTTAACAGGAACTATACCAAAAGAAATAGGAAAGTTATCTGAACTGAGATGGTTATCTTTGAATTCGAATTCGTTGCACGGTGGGATTCCAACCACAATTGGTAACTGTTCAAAGCTTCAGCAGCTAGCACTGTTTGACAACCAGCTCTCCGGTATGATTCCGGGAGAAATAGGACAGTTGAAGGCTCTTGAATCGCTGAGAGCCGGTGGAAACCAAGGTATTTTCGGCGAAATTCCAATGCAGATATCAGATTGTAAGGCTTTGGTTTTTCTAGGACTTGCAGTTACTGGAATTTCTGGTGAGATTCCGGCAAGCATAGGAGAGCTTCAAAATCTCAAGACACTTTCAGTCTACACAGCTCATCTCACAGGTCAAATTCCACTGGAGATTCAGAACTGTTCTTCTTTGGAAGATTTGTTTCTGTATGAAAATCAGCTTTCTGGAAACATTCTTTATGAATTAGGTTCCATGCAAAGCCTCAAGAGAGTATTGCTGTGGCAGAACAATTTCACTGGAACCATTCCAGAAAGTCTTGGAAACTGTACAAATCTAAAGGTTATTGATTTTTCTTTGAATTCTCTGGTTGGTCAGTTACCTTTGTCTCTCAGTAATCTACTCTCATTGGAGGAACTTCTTGTGTCTGATAATAACATTTATGGAGAAATACCTTCATATATTGGCAATTTTTCCATGCTGAATCAACTTGAATTAGATAATAACAAATTCACTGGAGAGATTCCACGTGTTATGGGGAACTTGAAGGAACTCACTCTCTTCTATGCTTGGCAGAATCAACTTCATGGAAGTATACCAACAGAATTATCTAACTGTGAGAAACTTGAAGCAGTTGATCTTTCACACAATTTCCTCACTGGTCCAATTCCAAATTTTCTCTTTCATCTACAGAATTTAACTCAGTTGTTGCTGATATCAAACAGGCTTTCAGGCCAAATTCCACCGGATATCGGCAGGTGCACCAGCTTGATCAGGTTAAGACTTGGATCAAACAACTTTACTGGTCAAATTCCGCAAGAAATAGGCCTTTTAAGAAGTTTGAGCTTCCTAGAGTTGTCAGATAATAACCTTAGTGGAGGTATTCCTTATGAGATAGGTAACTGTGCTCATTTAGAAATGCTTGACTTGCATAAAAATGAGCTTCAAGGAACCATTCCTTCCTCATTAAAGTTATTAGTTGATCTTAATGTGTTGGATCTTTCTTCAAACAGAATCACCGGAAGCATTCCCAAGAGTTTTGGCAAGCTTACATCGCTAAATAAGTTGATTTTAAGCGGAAACCTTATCACCGGTTTGATCCCTCAGTCATTGGGACTATGTAAGGATTTGCAGTTGTTGGATTTAAGTAACAATAAGCTCATAGGTTCTATTCCCAATGAGATTGGTTACTTGCAAGGATTGGATATTCTTTTGAACTTGAGTTGGAATTCTCTTACTGGTCCCATTCCAAAGACTTTTTCAAATCTCTCAAAACTTTCAATCTTGGACCTATCTTACAACAAGCTCACAGGTACTCTCATAGTACTTGGTAATCTTGACAATCTTGTGTCTCTAAATGTTTCTTACAATAGATTTACTGGTACTCTTCCTGACACAAAATTCTTCCAAGATCTACCTTCTGCTGCATTTGCCGGTAACCCTGACCTTTGCATTAACAAGTGTCATACAAGTGGAAATCTCCGAGGAAACAAGTCAATGAGAAATATTATTATCTACACTTTCCTTGGTATTATCTTAACTTCTGCTGTTGTCACCTGTGGAGTTATTTTAGCATTAAGGATTCAAGGGGACAATTATTACGGGAGCAATAGTTTTGAGGAAGTGGAAATGGAATGGTCTTTCACTCCATTCCAAAAGCTTAACTTCAACATCAATGACATTGTCACAAAGTTGTCGGATTCAAACATAGTCGGAAAGGGCGTCTCGGGCGTTGTTTATCGTGTAGAGACTCCAACAAAACAGCTTATTGCAGTTAAGAAGCTATGGCCAGTAAAGAATGAAGAACCACCAGAGAGAGATTTGTTTACAGCAGAAGTTCAGACGCTTGGATCGATACGGCATAAGAATATAGTGAGACTTTTAGGATGCTGCGACAACGGAAGAACTAAAATGCTCTTGTTTGATTACATATGCAATGGTAGTTTGTTTGGATTGCTCCATGAAAAGAGAATGTTCTTGGATTGGGATGCAAGGTATAAGATTATACTTGGAACAGCTCATGGTTTAGAATATCTTCATCATGATTGTATCCCTCCAATCGTCCATCGCGACGTTAAGGCTAACAACATCTTGGTAGGCCAACAGTTTGAAGCTTTTCTTGCAGATTTTGGCCTTGCAAAATTGGTCATTTCCTCAGAGTGTGCAAGAGCCTCGCACGTAGTTGCAGGTTCTTATGGATACATAGCTCCGGGTGAGTTTAAAAACTTGAGTTTCTCAAACAGCCATTTTATTTTTGCAAATTCTCAGTTTATCACAACTTTTCAGTCGCGCATCATTTTTTTGTCAAAAAGATGTTAAAAAATCAGTGTCTTAAGTCGTAACACTTAAAGACATTCTTTTTCTAAACCTGGCAGTACTTTGTATACTAGTTTCCTGAGACCATATTTGGAAGAGAAAATGGGACGTGCGCTTCCAGTGTAAATTAGTTTTGCACGGACGGTCCGATAAGAATAGAGTATTTTGCAGTTACTTTTAAAATAGAGTTAGAACATAGGTTTACATAGCAATATGATGAGTTCTAATTGGACGTCGGTATAAAATAATGCATCTCCAAGAAACTCTAACTACAGTCAAGTGATATATACCGCTTTACATTTAATCTATTTTTATTTTATGTCCATTTTGGCTAATGACAGCATTATGTGTAAAACTGCAGAATATGGATACAGTTTAAGGATCACAGAGAAGAGTGATGTGTACAGCTATGGTGTTGTGCTCCTTGAGATGTTAACTGGAATGGAACCAACTGATAACAGGATTCCAGAGGGTGCTCACATTGTAACATGGGTTATCAGTGAAATCAGAGAGAAGAAAAGAGAATTCACATGTATTATTGATCAGCAATTATTAATACAGTGTGGAACAAAAACACCAGAGATGCTTCAAGTACTAGGTGTAGCTCTTCTCTGTGTGAATCCATCACCAGAAGAAAGACCTACAATGAAAGATGTAACAGCAATGCTCAAAGAGATTAGGCATGAAAATGATGATTTGGATAAACCAAATAAAGGCATGGTTGTTACCAATCCAAAAGCAGCAGTTCATTGTTCCAGTTTCTCAAGATCATGTGAACTTTTGATAGAATCATCATCATCTTCATAGTCAACAAATTGATTATTAAACCTGTTAATTTCTTAAGTAACAGATTATTTATTTGTATAGATTATAGTATTATATTTCTTATGGCAATTCCATATTACAATTGTGTTGCGTAGATAAAATCTTTCACTTGAAGACAAGTTAGAGAAGTGAATAATTGTGTCCTTATCTAAATGATCTTGTCCTATAATTGTTGTCAATAAAAACAACCACTCTGTGTTGTCCAAAATTCAAGTCAAAAATTCAAGGAATATAAAAACTTGAAACAGCTCATATGTTAGCAGTCTAGTTCTCTAAATGAGAATAAAATAATGTCCTTGAAATGTAGATATGTAGAATCAAACTAATATTTGGAGTGCACTAAAATTCAGGAAGAAAATGACGCATCTTACCTATTCATGATCCTGCTTTTGCCAACATGAGTGGTCAGTAGAGGTAAACTAATCAAAGGTTCACAAAAGGGTCCAAAAGGTTAGTCATTAATTTCCCATAAGGTATGGGATATAAGGAATGTGTGTATTATTTCAAATAGTGTGTGTGAGTGATTGTGAGGTGTTAGTAGAATATATTAAGGTCATTTCATCAACAAACAATAAAAGAATATATTAAGGTCATTGAAATAATTTTTGACTCGGTCTAAATCATCCATCCATCTCTTTTATGAGTGGAGGGTGAATCTTATGGAATACATTTTTAAGAGTTGATAGTAGTGAGATTATGTCTATTTTGATCTGGCTTTTTTTGGAAGTGACAAATATTAGTTGTTATTTTGTTAGTGGATGAGTTGAACTCGAGCATGGATTCTTTACAGTCGGCTTTACGGTGCATTCGGTTGATCGTTAAAACCGGCTGTATAGAATCCAATTATATTGAATTTATGACCTCCTTATCACTGTTCTACCAAACCACTGTTTTGTTGTATTCCTTTCCTTTTGTGGCTGCTCTTGTAAGTAGGTTGGAATATCTTTCATATTCAATATTCCCTTCTTGGTATAAGTTTTGATTATGAAAAGTGGTACTTGTAAGAGGGTTAGATTCAATTAACCTTTGGAATGAATAATGACTTGTTAGCTAAGGGACCTCATAAAAGGACATAGTTTACAAGAGACACTGGGAGAGATGGACTAAAGAAAAGCAAGAGTTGATATTGTCTTCATTCGTGGCATAAGCTTCTAGATCACAAAACTATGAAGAGAAGAGAAACAAATATGGGCCACAATCTTTCACAATTATTAGTGTAAAGATAGATATATGTCGTACTCCATGTTATTGAAAAGATGTCTTGCTTTAATTCATGTGATAGGAGACCATCCTTGGCCCACACAAGTTTGATGCATCTTATAATTAATTATATCTCACCTGGTTAGAAAAACAAGCAACCATTGCAGTTAAGTAATCACTATCTTCCCATACAAGAAACGTTAACCTCAGGAGTTAATCAATTTGATTAATCAACTTCAAAGGTGATCCGAGGTGCAACAAGATTGACATCATGAGTTGATGAAGCAGAGAAGAATGGTAGTTGTGCACCTTAACAACAATATTGTACCTGCAAACACTTCAACGCTCAAGTCAGTTTTTGAGTGAGTTGGGTGAGAGGTTTTATATAACAGAATGTGTGCATTTATCCTAGTACATGTCCCCTTCTACAGATAGGGTTTCAAGAGAATCGGGCAAAACCCCAACGTGATTTACGAATCAACATCTAATGTCGATAATGTGGTGATTGATAGACAAATACGCTACGGTGTGTTGGCACTTGGCAGTGCAGCTTCCTAGCGTGCATAGTAATGTATGTATTAGTTCTTTTGGCCCAAAATATCGTGTATTTAGTTCAGTTAAGTTCATGTTTAACAACATTATCATCGTATATACTCTATGGTGTATACAGGTTATAATCTTATGACTATACTAGTATTTAACAATACACTGCGAAGGAAAGGACAGTAGGAGCCCTTTCACGTTTTCAGTACCCAAATAAATGAATAACAAAATCCTTTTTTTTTTAGCAACAACAAAATCTTTATTAAAATGGATAATGCTGTATCTCGCGAGATTATTCCTAGCGAATGATTCAAGACTGCCTTTATTGTGTTTAACTTGATACTGTAGCATTTTATCACCTTGTTTTCCAACCATCCATCATTTGTGCAAAAGAAGATCCAATGGTCATTTTAAATTCGTGAGGCGCTCAAGAAAATCTTCTCGCTGTAAATAGCAGCACCCTATTAAAATATTCCTCCTTTTGGTAAAAAAAATTCCACATTTCTTAGTTCAAGCCAATAAGAAAATTGGTCAGCATTTGCTTTAAATCTATTCTCAAACATCACATGGATGCCAAATTTATACACACTTTTTTCTTCACAAAAGTGTTTCCTGTAAAAGTGGCAGCATATCAGTACAACATCACATGAACACAAATTATCCGGTCATGATGATAATGCAAGTAAAAAATTTATGAAAATAACAGATTGAGTGAATTAGCTTCAAATTTTTATATGTAACTGCCTTCATTCACTCACTTGCTTCACCAGAGTTAGGCCATGTATGAAAATAAGTTTTCATTTCCAAAAGAATTGCAAAATATTTCCTTATTATAACAAGTTACATACAAGAAACAAAGAACAGGGGAACTAGAACATCTTCTGATTAAATGCTTTCTCATTACACAAGTTCCTTAATCATTAACCTATAATACTTAATGACATGACATATTCAGTGGAAATAAGAATAACAAATTACACCATTTCCTTTCAAATCACACTCTGAATGGAAAGAAAAGAACAAACAGGTAATACAGTCATGATATTACATAAATACAGAACCGAACGAAAACTTGGACTCACTGATTGATATCTTGAGCGAGATAATTACAATGTACAGATCAAAACTTCTTTCATGGGTGCCACTTTATGCTGCATCCAACACTTCATGCAAATAGGAAAATATGACCATGACATTGACAGAGAGCATAAATTGGAATTTTCTCAAACAATCAAAAGGAGAATTATATGTACAAAGTACCTAGGTTTTTGCTCTGACTGTACCGGCTGTCCACTCAGAACACGATCTATTGCTAAGCTCAAGTCTCTTCAGAAATAAAATAAATAAATTAATCAAAAGGTTATACTACTTTCAAGAGATTAAAAATGTTAAGATAATTGTTTAATGCTAATTCAGTTATACGAAACAAACCTTCCAGTTACTGGTATGTTATTATTACTTGGCCTTGAATCATCAAACTGACCGTGGTAAACCAGCTCAAACGGCCTTCGACCATCCTGTTATTATTTGATTAATTAATTGATAAAAAATATACCATACCTTGACATTTGAGGGTTTAACTTAACATAAATCAAAGCAACACTGATCAACAGTGACTGGTTGTAAATACCTTTTTAAAAAGGTAAAATTCTGGTGTACAAACTGCTCCAAAATCTCGTGCAACATCCTGTGACTGCAATAAAGGACATTCCATCAAATATCAGGGTTTTACTATATTGTATTACTGACATAGATAACTTAGATCTTCAGTAAATTGGTTGCTTTCAATTAACCCCATCAGGTAAAAGATCTACTACAACAACGGTTCAATTTCAATTTAGTAATATCATGCTATCAGTTCTCAGTTTAGGATAAAAATGTTTATATGAATTGGAAAAGGACTAAACTTATCTATACAGTGCCATATTATGCTTTAGTTTCGTATGATTTACAATTTTGTGTACCATTGATTATGTGATTTGGATTAACAAAGTTTAACAATAAATCACAATACCACATTATAAATAAATTTATGATGTGTACCAATTGTTAAATACTACTTTGATCAAGCTAAAAAAAACATCAATAAAAAGCAACAAATTTGTATAAAGGGACAACAAATATTTACCCAACGTTTGCCGTCACATTTGTTTACAACACATGATCAAATATGGATGATGTTTGATCATGTTTTGAACAACATGGTAGATGCTGAATATATATATACAAAACCTTAAGTGTTGAGTTCAATTAATTTTGAACACAATATACTCACTAAAACACTTTAGTTACAGCAAAGAAGCAAATTATTTCAGGCTTAGGCCCTCTTTCCTACCAAAAAAAGAAACAAATTATTTTTTCAATTAAATACTTCATTCAAGAGCAACGTTTGACTGCTATCTAAGAGAAGTCGAAGCCTACAGATGTTTTTTACCCTTTTCTTTATAATATGTAACCTTTCTACGCGCACATGTTTTAACAAGGACATAAAGTATAGATCACGTATTTTTTTGGTGATGTCTTAGGCATCGACAATTTTGTGCTGAACCCAATTGACAGATGTGGATTATAGAAGTTTCATCATATTGATATCAACATAAAACTTGACCCACATTATAGCCAAACAGAGTATGCAATCTACTTGTTCTCTAATGGTGTGTTTGCGAGTTGGATTTTGGAGGGAAAACCTTTGGAGGGTTAGTCTGTATTTTCATATATATATTTGACAGTTTAAAGAAATCGAAAGAACAAGATGATATATGAGCATATAATATCATGTTGTTCATTTAATTTTTTTAAAATATCAAAAGAATTTCAAAAAATAGACTTAATCCTCCAAAAACCAACTCGCAAGCACACCCTAAAAGAGTAAAGCTCAAAAAATGTTAATGAAGGGTGTATAAGTATGACCATAAAAAAAAATGTTTACCAGGTTATATATAATAAAGACATGATTAAATAGACATCTGTTCAACCGATAACCATGTGAATTGTGGATACTTAAAACAGGTTAAAATTTACTGAATCATACCTCATCATATAGGTATGGAAAAGGATATCCAAACAATTTAGCATCTTCTGCCATCAATTCTGGTCCATCCTGTGACGCAGAATTCCAAGTTGGAGGATCATTCAATACTTTCAACGTAGCTATATTTCAGGAAATGAATTTACTATCACCTGGGGATGTGTGGCTACGGAATTTGAAGATATAGCAACAACAGCAAGTCCTTTCTATAGAAAGAAAGAGAAAAAAATTCAATGGGTCTTGACTTATGCAAGTTTGGCCTGCTGCTGAAGAAAGAAATATATAAACTTTTGCCACAGTAATTTGTTTGACTACCTTCATATAGAATTCAGTAAGCTTTACAATGACTTTTTTCAGGTGTATAACAAATGGACAGTGGTTGCATATAAACATAACCTGCATGACCACATAAAGAGGGAGGAAAGACAAACATCGTTACCACCGAGGAGGGAAAACGATAAAATCTCCACAAAATATAAGCAACAAGAGAGAAGTCTTAATTAGAATTTCCAAAACACTCATGCTTTAGTCTTTATTCATCATAATTCATAAGGAATAACCACAAGAACAGTCCATAAAACTTAGCCACAGACCACAAAATGGTACATTTTGCACACTAAATAGCTTGTATGAATGAAGACTGCATAGTATTCAGATTGAAGGCGTGTATGGTGTCCAAAACGTGTTGGTGCCCGTGACACTGACATTGATGGTCACATTCAAATTTAATCACTTTATTATGTCAATGTCCATTGTGTTGCCGGTGTTTCATAGAATGAAGGCACAATAATATCATAACTAAACAGAAATGAACCTAACCTGCTTAAAGAATAGCATTCACCAAAGTTTTTTTTTTTAATGAATTTTTTAATGGATATGATTATATGAAACTTGCTTGCATTTTGGTCCCATTTGATATGAACTCATTCTTACTAGGACCTATTTGAATTGGCTTATTTGAGCCTATCTACATGCATAAGCACTTGTGAGACTGTTTGGGAGAATTTGTGAAAATAGCTTGTAACATGTTCATAAGTTATTTTCAGCTTATTATCATAAGTTCTCTAATATAGTTCTTTTTTTTTAGAAACAGCATAATATTGAAAACTACACCGCACAAGAAGAATGAGTAAGCCTCAGAGAAACAAACTACAATAACGGGCACCATATATTTGCGGCACCCATATATAGCTTATGAAAACAACTTATAGCTTATATAAAAACAATTTAATTTTATCTGTTTCTAAAGAAATAGCTTATACTTCAGCAATTATCATGATAAACCATTATACTGTAAGCTAAAAATTAAGTTGTTTATCTAAGCAGGGTCATATATTCAGTGTGCCAAAGCCTAACATAGAACAAGAAATATAAATAAAGAGTAAAGTAAGCAAAACAAAGAAAGACGATAAAAAGCAGAATACTACCAATAGAGCTGGATGAGCCTCAAAATCTTCCAATGTCCAAACCTTTCCAGTCAGAGGCTCTGAAAGCTATATCAATTTCAATCCATCGAAACAAAAATTAAAATGTAAGTATTCCCATATTTAAATTACTACGAGTGTCAGATGTATCAGTGTCGTGTCCGGTGTCATAAGACAACAACCTGAAATTGAGGGGCTCTGAAACCCAAGGTGACACCTTTGGACTCAATTCTAGCAGCTCTAATCAGGAACCTAGTTGGGTACGAGTACTTTTTAGTATTGAGTTTGAGATGAAAACTCGGTTTGGAAACAGAGCATGGTTGAGAGAGTGAGAATCCAGAAGCAGTAGTAGAAGATAACTGAACAAACGGTGACCAAACAGAAGTCACTCTAAGGCTTAGTGCCATAATGTGTTTGAATGGTTAACCCAATATTCACCTCAACCTCAATTTTTTATTCTGTTTTTCTGGTCTTGGCCAAAATTACATTTTATTTTTACTCATTTATTTACTTCCTTATATCTTTTTTTTCATTTTTATTTTATTCTTTATTTTGCCTAGGATTTTTCATGCAATTTCTTCTTCTTTTTTTTCATTCTTCTTAATGGGCCAAGAACTAATTAATAAAAGAAAATCGCTCTTTTGACCCTCTTCATTACTCATAGGCCCCTTGAAATTCTATTTTTACACCTAATTAAGGTGTTTCGGAGTTACAAACCGACCGGTTCGGGATATAACTTTCATTTGGTATATTTGAATATTTCAGGAGATTATTCCTGATATGTAATGTTTTCTGTAGCAGAAATCATGGCTTGTACTTTCATTGAAGTATGTATACTCAACCTTCACAATTACACAAAGTTTGAATTTTTGTGTTCTTTTTTTACTCTTTGATTCCCCATCCTTGCATCAATAGACTCAAATGTTGTTACCATTGTGTTTCTGCATTTTTTTCTTTGTAGGTGGTTACGAACCGAACTGGGCGTTGAGCATGTTTGCCGGGTTTTCTCTATTTATGCCAAGTGTTTAATTATTTTTGGGTTTGTATGATACTTTTTGCATAAAATCTTTTTAAAAGTGTTTTAATGTAGATAAGAGATATCAATATTGAGATGAGTTGATTAATTGGGTTCGATGGCAAACACCAAAGGTAGGATTTCCTATAAAAAGAAAATAGACAAATATGATAGTGGTTCTGGAGGTAGAAAACAAACTTTTGTATTGGGTTGTGAAAGAGGCGGTGAGTACAAAGAAATAAAGAAGTTGAAACGACAAAACACATATTCGAGAAAATGTGGATGTCCATTTTGGTTGCGTGGTATTTTTAAGCATCAAAAGAATGAAATCTTAACATTGTTTACAGATTGCACTATCATTAAAGTGTGACAAAATTATAAGGTCGTATGCGGAAGACAAGGAATATGGTGCAACAAAGAAATATTTTGTCGACTTTTAAAGATAGATGGAAAGAAAATTAAATAACAATAAAACAAGTATACAAAGCACATCAAAGGTACAAAAAGACCATTAGAACTTCAAGAACACAAATGCAACATTTGTTGAAGTGTTTGGATGATCACCACTATGTTTACAAGTATACAATGTTTGGTTAGTAAGAAATTATTCAAGACATCTATAGGGTTGTTTAACACTTTTCATATTGTTTTTCTTATGTACTCCACTTATAAAACCAACCGGTACAAAATACAATTGTTTTAGATAGTCGGTTTCACCTCGACATAGTTGACATATTATATTAGGAACCAATACGAAATACAATTGTTTAAGATAGTTGGTTTCACCTCGACATAGTTGACATATTATATTAGACTGCGAAAAAGAGGATACTTTCACTTGAGTTCTATAGGAATGTTTTAACCTTTTAAAGGAAAAAGATGATAATTGTTATTGAGACAAATACCATACTGTTAAATTTTGTTGCTAATATCTTTCCAACATCTAGTACACTTTTAGATAGAAGAAATCATTTTGTTATTGACACAGGATATTTGCATCCTTTCATATATTTTTTTCATCCATTCATATGAATAACCATAAATAATAAATTATTTTTACAAATAGTACACTTTTTACTAATAAATGAATATTATTGATTTGAATTATACTATACATGAATATCACATTATGAGTTTCGTTGTTTCTTTATAGACGAAATAATAATAATCATTGAAAACTTTCACACAGATATAGATAGGTTATGTTCGAACCTCTATCATAACGTTCAATCTAACAATTTCAACATTTTTACTAGTTAAATTAGAAATTCTGACGAACTTATTTCAAAACAAAAACTTCTAACAAGTCGGGTTGTTCTTCATTAGTTTGTTGAAAGATATCTATCCTAATGTCTAAGAGAGTTACTTTTCCCACCTTGCAACCTTCTCACGCGCCCTGCAAAAATTCCAAAAATACTTATGGTCTGGATTTTATTTTCCGGACCAGATTGCTAGTGATTTCCGGAAACTAAAATTCGGAGAAATACGAAACGAAATTTTTTGTCTTTCTTTGATGTCAAGGGTCTTTGTTGACCGTTATATAACCTCCACATAAGCTGCAATGCAATTGCAGGGGTCGTATGAACGATCAACAATGACCATGACACCACAGAAACACCTAAAAACTACCTAAAAAACTAAATAAAATTGAAGAAAAATGTAAGAAAGGAGGTGAAGTGAAGAATGAAGGAAATTGTTGAAGATCCAAGCATTTTTATAGTCTTAAATCAGTCATAGGTCATAAGTAAAATCAAATAAAACGTGTTCCACAATCAAAACCGTCCAAAAATGCATTAAAACTTCACTAACCGTCCAAACTTTTGGTGAAACGCCACCGTCCAAAATAAACTGAGTGGTTTCGGATTTTATATTCCGGAATGCATAAAGATTGACTAGATTATAAAATCTGAACTGCATCAGACCCTGTATTCTGGAGCGTTTTCGTGGCGAATGGCTTGGAAAAAAATAAAACAAAGATACATAACATAAATAAAAACAAAATAATACAAATAAACAGTTAAAAAGGGAAGGTGTTTCAAGAGGATTTCTTTGAGTTAGATCTTGTTGCCTTGCCAAATGACTTATTCATCTGGCAGACAGCACGATCTAACTCATAGAAACCTCTTGATGTTCATATATATAGATCAAGTTCAGAAGCTTTGTATCTATCTTTCTATCTATATATTTTTGGTAGCATACTGAAGATCTTCAGCATGCCGTCAAATAGAGAGCAATCTATTTGCGACAACGTGAGAAAGATCTTCAGCACAATGACAAAAAATTTCATGATTTCTTTGGTAAATAAACCAAGGAGGCAGCAAGATGTATCTATATATTTTTGAAAGCATGTTTAGGATCTTCATCACGCTGTCACATAGAGAGCAATCTATTTTGCGGCAGCATGACAAAGATCCTCAACACAATGACAAAAATTTTAATGGTTTCTTTGGTGTGTTTGTGTGTTTTTGATGGAAATGAAGATGAAAACCGGAAACATCAGTTTTGTAGGGGTTTCTGGATGTTGTGGACCACAAAAATTGTAGGTGCAATGTGGTCCTCACAAAAGAATCTTAAGCTGAGGTAATCCGGATTTTATAATCCGAATTACTCTAGTGTAATTCGGATTATATAATCCGGATTGTACTTACACCGTAAAAAATCGTGTTGAATTCGGACTATTTTAGCGTTTAAATAAACATCTTTGACGTAAAGTAAAACATAATGAAGTTTTTAATAATATATATTATTTAAAACATAATACAACAACTTAATTCTTCAACATATAACTGACACGTAATTAAAACAACATAAAACGCATGATTAATTAAAACATAACACATTATCATGGATGATCTAAACTAACTTCTTCCTCTGGTCCCTCCAGCAGAGCCTTGATCTCTTTGTAGTTCCTGGGCCAAATCAAACTTTTTTGAATTTGTTCAGCAAATCTAACCAACGAAGCGTCCAACTCGATCGTTCCTCTAATATTGTGCTGACCAAAGACAGAGAACATGGTTCTCACGTCGTCGTCGTTCGTTAGTTTCATCCGTCTAAACCGAAGAGATTCGGCTGAGTCGGACAATGGACATCGATATTTAACACCGACCACCCTCCTCGTGTCTTTGTGGTTAAGTTGACGGATGATTTGATCCAGCTCATCCTTCAGGCCCGAGAGAGTGACATCGTTGCGAATCCTAAACAGATGGGGTGGTTTTCCCTCGTTGTAGTAGACTGCCGCTAGCTTGATGTTCAGATCAAAGCCAGGGAATTTTATGATTTTTTTTTCTGGTGTAGTTTTCTTGTAATGAAAACAGGGACCCCTATTTATAGAGTTATCTGGGCGTTGTGGACCACATAAACTATCGGTGCAATGTGGATCACACAAAAGAATCCATTGCTAAAGCTTTTCGGATTATAAATTCCGAACCAACCGTCAGCCTACAAAAAGTGTCAAACTGCTAAAACTATTTCTAATCTTATTACATAATAACCTAAAACTGTCTGAGTGTCATACTGACCATCATGGTCTCTTGTTCCCTAGAGGCCTTTGTGCCCTCGCCAACATTGTTTTCTTCTTCCCCTCCATCCTCTTC
>Ga0228711_1006276_pt1 | contig 17740 bp, 10 predicted proteins | sample MedpolnodulmetaG_2_FD_177996 | JGI IMG/M metagenome (GOLD analysis project Ga0228711, IMG submission 177996) | Root nodule microbial communities from Medicago polymorpha collected in Santa Monica, California, United States - brown nodules | ecosystem: Host-associated > Plants > Roots > Nodule...
AGATGTCATGATAACTTAGTTATTACTTTTTTTTTTAGGGAAACTTAGTTATTACTTAAAAGCTAGTTGTAATTTGTTTTAAGTTGTTATTGGTTGGTTTATACATGAATTTAACTAAGGTAATTGTAGTAATTAATTTAATTTCATATTTTATATGGAAGAATTAAGACGAACTCTAATTTTGTAGGATGAATATGAAAGACGGATTTTTGAAAGGAACTCACAGCAAACAGAGGGGGATGATGTGTCTAATGACCATCAGTCAGACAACTTCATTTTCTTAGACGTAGTTGGAGGAGTCGACAAGAAGGTACGCATATATGGTTTGGGAGCAGAGGCAGGAAAATACAGGCCTTCTTCACCCAGATCATCTGACGGTATCTCACCATATGAATATGAGCATATGAGGACTGAAATGTCTAAAATGCAGCTGAAAACATGGAACTCAAGGAGCCGATGAAGACTAATGAGGAATTGATTCGTGTATCACAAGAGGTGTCACATTTAGTTCGAGAGCAGTTCCAGAAATTCATGGAGTCTTTTGCACAAGGCTATTCACATCTACCTCCATATCGACTTCATCCTTTGAGTTAGGATCAAAATCTGTGTCCACCTACTTAATTATTTATCATATTTAGAGAATTTGACTATAACTTTTAGTTTCAAGTAAACGCTATAATACTATTTAGTAATTATTTCAATATATTTTGATGCAAAAGATAAGTAGTGTGATTCTTGTGAACGCAACCAAAAAGGTTTTTAATCAAATATTAACGTGATTTTTATCGTGTTTTGTTTTCTTAAGTTTTGATATTTGTGGTTCACCTTGTTTTATATTCTAACAGTGTTTTGAGATAGAATTGAGAAATTTCATAAACTAATTTTAAGGCAAAAAAAAATAAAAAAATTATTACTTGCAATGGAAAATCAAAAATTTTGTTCTGCAAAGTAGCGTCAGTCTTCTAAGCGACGCTTTCAAAATTCCCAGGAATTTAGCGACGGGAAGTATTCTCTTAGAAATTTGCAACGGTTTTCTCCCTCAGAAATTTGTGACGGATATTTACCCCCTTAGTAATTTGCGACGAAAAACTGGGTTTCAAATATCAACATTATGAAATACTAACCGACGGATTTTTAAGATTTGCGAACGCATGAAAACCGCCGCAATGAATGATGGATTTGATTTTCCCTCACAAATGTTTTCCGACCCCCATTATTACGACGGATTTTCTCTGCGTCGCAAAATCCGTCAGAAAGACGTTTGCTACGGTATTTCGCCTGTTTTGCGACGAATCCGGCCGTCGCTAAATCCGAGTTTTCTAGTAGTGATGATATGAGTTTACATGATTGGTTTTTGGATGCCATAAACAACAAAAGCCATTATGAGAGTTGTCACCAAATAAATTTTCCTCTACAGCCATATAAACTCAAGTAAAAATTAATACGTTATTAATTTCCTCTTAATATTAAAAATAGTAAAATAACACACGACGATCTACATTATCAAAAGAGTCCACTACTTATCTCCATAAATGTTCCAAGTATATAACCATATATTTATCCAAAACTAAAAACCATTTCAAGAACCTACAAAGTGACTCAAGCTTGTTTAGAACTTATTGGGCTCAAAAATTTAATGTTGACTTCAATGCCAGTTGTCAATGATTTATATGTCTAAATACCTGAAACAACAATCATCATCCCTTAATATTGTTGCGTGAATATAAAATTATAAATGAATGAAACATATTTAGTAAAAATTAAAAATAAATGAAATACGCATTTAGTTAATGTTCTTTCACTTTTTTTAACTATGTCATACATCTACAAATAATGAAATGAAAAAGCCTATATAATTTGAGAATTTATAGTGCACCAAAATAAGAAGCTAGAGAAATCATCGTCACTGTGATCCCGAAATTATTTAATTAGACTCAATAAAAACTTCAAGATTTCGTCCACAAGTCCCACCTCAAAAATACCGGATTACATGTCGTGAGTTTCGAACATTGACTCCACTTTTTGTGAGTTTTTTATGATTATTGTCGTTTCATTTATTTAAAATAATTTCCAGATGCCACAAACATAATGAAGTTTGCCATAATTTGCCCATCAATTATTTTACTAATTAATTTGATTTTGATCCCAATTATTGGGCGACTGATGTGAAATTTTAATCAAGATTAGGACATTATTAATTGCATTCATCTTATAAAGTAATAAAACTAATTTCGATGTAAAAATTAAATAAAACAAGTCAATTCCTTATATATGCAGTCAAATAATGAAATTTTCCGCTTGCTTAGTAATACTGAGAAATTAGAAAGGAAATAATTAAAGAGCAAAAAAATAAGTAGAACGCACCAACACTAGCAAAAAGGTTAATGATAACCTAATCAAGGTTACGACGAACATGAATCTGCTTGCTTTGGCAATGGTGATGTAGAATGATGAGGAAGAGGTGGTGGTGCAAGAACATTTTCCTGCTTCGGCGGTGAATGTGGTGGTGAGACCGATGGCGCCAAAACTTGGTCGTCGTGTCGGAGATGTGAGTCCTCAGTACATAAATAATGAAGATTAGGATATAATTGAAGAAATAATAATCGTTCTGGTGACTCATGCCATGGTAGAGGTTTTGCCTTACGAATTGTCTCAAGTTTTGGACTTGAGGAAGAATCTTGATATATTTTCTGCTGCGGTTGAAGACATGGTGGAAAATCTTGACCAGGAAATATATCTTGAAACCATGAATGTACTTGAGAATCTTCTATTTCATCAAAAGACTTGGGTTCTGATTCTTGCGGCTGCGGCTGAGAGACTTGTTGCGGTGGTTGCAACGGTGGTGGAGGAGTGTTGGTTGATGGCTGCATTGGCGGAGGAGATTTGTGCAGAGGAGCCATGCGGCTGAGGAATGCAATATTTAGTGGTTTTTTGGTGTCACATATATATATATATATATATATATATGCTAATGGACTTGCAATACTATGTTGAAGAACCGAATATAACGGTATTATAGAGTTAGTTAGTAAACTATATTGCAAACTGACTAACAGCCGATGTTTTAGCCAGTTGGTTCAAAAAGAGTCACATAGTCAGATTTGTTTTTGACTAATATTTAATTTTAGTAGACACTTTTTTTTTTAATATTAGTAGACACATTCTAGTGTGTTGTTTATTAAAAGGCATCTCAAAAAAATCAAATAAAAAATGCTTGTGCATTCTATGTTATGTGATCCCTCCTTGAATGTGTGTATCTCCTTATCAAAGACTAAAATGAATCATATAGTTCCATTAATTCATCATGGTTAGATTTCCTCCACTTAAAAAAAATAATTCATGGTTAGATCACCTATTTAGTCAATAGCTCTTATATTATTAATTTTTTTTTTTAAGGCAAGAGCTCTTCTATTTAGATATCTCAACATTTTTTTTACATTAATTCAATATTTCAATATATTTTTATCTCTCTCTTCATATGACATCGTCAATCTATCATATGTATCACATACTCACTCTATTTTTTTTTCTCTCTCAAGGTATTGAGTAAGTGTACATAAATCATTTTCCTTTAATCAATTTACGATGTATAGACGAAAAGACATTTAAGAATCATGCACAAGAATTAAATCACAAGGAAAGGGAACATAAATCATAATCACAAAAAAGAAGTATGAATATAAAGAACGAATATACCGAATTTATGCTAAAACTAAAAGACAAGTGAAAAGAATATTATACCGATTTTTTAGTGGTTCCCTCAATCTTCTTCGTTATGGAGTATATCCATTCTTCGTAGAAAAATCTAGAACATTCTACTATGATTGAATGTTTTCATGAAGTGGTACAAGGTGTGATAACAAGTAATTAACGAATTGTGAGTCTTTAACCCAAAAAATCATCAAGAATCTAAACCACTTGTAGCAAGATCACCTTTAACTTTATCCAGTTCTGAGATCCATTAACTTGACACCTTAATCTTTCAAATCTTCAATCCTATGAGATCATTCGGCAATCTTCATCAACATTCCTTTTTCGGCATAGACTCCTTTGATTTTCGCCAGAATTGATGAACTAGAATAAAAAAAACCTAGCTTGTTGATAAATTTTTTAGCAATAAGTGCACCAGCCGCAACAAGTAATAAAGTAGTAAGTTATGATCTCTACAAAGATTGTTGTCAACTAAGAAATACTCTATACCTATATAAACTAAGAAAGCAGTTAAAAGGGTTTAAGGGTTTTCACTTTTGAATTGTGTGCTGGATGCGAGTAGTAGTATGCAAAAAAGTAAAGAGTTATTTCAGAGGTTAGACAGTGATTATGATTATTTGAATCCCATATGTCTTCTTTGTCGGGTTAATGCAATATTCAATATCAATTATGGTGAAGTGTTTGATAAACACAAACAATATGTTGATTATGAAATTGTGATTAATCTATAGAATTACTTATTGTAAATGTGCTTACCTAGAGCGGTACTAGGTGAATTCTCAAAAGATGTATCATAAATCTATAGCTCCATACTTGTCAACCCTCAAGAATTGTCTCGTTAGAGAAAAATCAATACAAATCACACTACTCTCTCCAAGGATTAGAAGATCAGATTTCTACTCTAAAATGACTATAACTAAAGAAAAATATTCAAAAGTAAATTAAAAAAATTGTGAAATTTTTTTTCTGTCCCCAGCTAACATTTTAAGACAAACCAGAAACAACATTGCACACAATCAGAACTCAAGGTCAGATTCCTAATTCTAAGCAGTCTTCGATTCTTTCAATTCCCCGACAAAACGTGTCGATCATCATCAAAGTTTTCTATATTACAATTTAGTATTCACCTTTTACCATCACTTCAGGTCTCTTGGGTGTTTAAACATGGTTATATCTCAATTTCCATAGCATGAAATATGTAAATATGTAATGCAACATTGGAGTCATCATAGTAATTTATTTAAAATTCATAGAAAATTACATATGAAGTCGATGAATAGGTAAAAGGAAATTTTTTTTTGTGGTGGCCGGATTTCGAACCCTAGACCTTGCATATAGTATGTATTGTCCATACCAACTGAGTTAAGCTCACGAGGACAGGTTTAAAGGCAATTAATATAAGCACAACAATACTAAAGAATACTCGATAGACACCACACGATAGAGAACTCATTTTGCATACATATTTAAGCGCCATTAGATAGAGAACTCAACTAGATTTGAATATAGATATATAAGGATCTAAAGTAAAATTGTGCAGAATATTAAAACAAAAATCCATAACTTTTTCATACATTTGCATGAGTACTAAAAATGATGAAACACATTAGTTTAAGTTCCTTTGAATTCTATTTAATAGTACTCCAATTAAGTAAAGCATACCGTGACAACGTGATGATCGTTGCTGTGGAGGTTGTTCTTTAGCCACTGCTTTGCCCTTTGGATCCATTGCAGTTTCTGACTCACAATCACTGCAGAACTGATGCAAATTAAGGGTTTCTGACTCACAATCACAAAGCACCGATACAAAATATTCTGATATTACTAACTCACTAACGGTTTTATTGATAGTTTGTTAGTTTACCGGTTGTATAACTGAATAACGGTTCTCTAACTAGCTGAATAATGGATTACTGTCAAATTTGCTTATATACTTTTCTATCATTTGGGTTTACGAACAATGTATTTGAAATAATATTTTGTGAAGCTAATTTAAGTCATCTTTGATTGTAATTCTGTAGCAGAAGTTGATGCTAAAAATTACTGCTTTGTGATTCTAAGAAATTATTAATCTCTGATTTAACTATAATTTTATAAGCACGTTCTAAGGGTGGTGTAATTATGGCCTGAAAACAGTCCAAAACATCATAGCAATGTTGTCTCTACACATAAAAGCTCACATTTCTCATTGTAATACAACTATGACAGTGACATGATCCGAGCCGATCTGAAAATAAGAGCCGACTTTAAGGTAAATTATATCTTTCCTTCCCTCTAGGCACAAAGCGTCCTATAATTCGAGTGATTAACTTTACATGGTTAAATAGAAAGATAATGTCCATAAAACACATTTAAGTCAGTTATATAGGAAGCACTAGCAGCATTTCAGTGTGTTACATATATGCAACTAACTAACTAACTAAAATACCGTTAGTCAGTTAATTGAAGCGCGCGCGCACACACACACACTATATATATAATCAAATCCAAGATACCATTGAATTCTTGAGAAATCACACCATGGATCATAACAACTCTCCACCGCCACAACAAACTTCATCTGAACAACAATCACAGCCACCAGACAACTCTCCACTGCCACAACAGCCGCAGCCAAACTCTCCTCGCGAATCACCGACACACTTACCTACGTCGCAGCATCAACCATCACAGCCACCATGTCACAGCATCAACCATCACCAGCCACACTGTCACAGCTGCAACAACCACCTCAAAACTCTCCATCAAAGAGAAAACTTTCACTTCAAGATCCTCTGCCATCACCAAAGCGACATCTTTCACTCCAAGAACCACCACCAGGAAGTTCACAGTCACAAGGAGGATTGATAGGCATCACCGCCACATACGTTTCATTGAGCTCGTCAGACCCTTCACCGGTCTCATCATCAGACACTTCATTGAACTCATCAGACCCTTCACCCGTCTCGTCAGGCTCTCCACCGGATTCATTGGAATCAACAGCAAGAAATAATCCCCCTGTTCCTCCGTCACCATGACAGATGCAAATACCACCCTCGAGTCCGGTTAGTAGTTTTCAATTTCATCATTATTTGACTCATCAGAACATTCTTCATGAATTCTTTAATTAAGGGATACTTAATTGTGGTTTTCTGATTTATATATTGATCAAGTTTAATTAATTTCAGAATCTTAATGAAGAGAATTTAATTTAATGTTATTGAAATGAAATTAAGGTGATAGTTAAAGTTTAATTAATCTGCATGCATGAGTTCTTGAAATTTTTATTATTGGGATCAAAATGGTTACAAAGAATATTAACTCATGCAGTGTTTCATTCATTAGTATACTATTTTAATTAAAGTACTCATATGCAATATTATGATTCTTGTTTCAGGTGCCCAAATATATTTGTGTGAAGCTGGAACTATGTTTGGCAATTTGGACTTTGGAGAATTAATTAGCAAGAAATTAATCTTGAGTGACTTTGTAGGTTTTCTTTTATAATAATAATGCATGTTGGTTCAAACTAGGGTGATTCTTGAAACTTTATTTTACTCTACTCCTTTATTGGGTGAGCAAGACTTGATTGTAGAGGACAATTGCTTCTTCATATTAATTGTATGCTTCTAGTTCATAAATTGCTATGAGTTTTGCCTTTTTTGGGTGAAATTGTTGGATGTTTCATGGAGACATATGCTTCTAATTAACTTTTCATTAGAAGGGTTATTATGTAGATAATAACCATAAAAATTGTTTCATGAACACCAATTTTCCCTACGTATGTGATACCTTGTTAATTCACTTGAGTAAATGGTTCATTTAAATCATGCTCAAAATTATGTAATTGTAGTTAATCATGTAGTTGAATTTATAAGATCGTAATCGAAACAATTATTTACTCAATTATATTAACCACTTTTTTTAATCATCTACATTAACCATATTTTTTACTGTTAACCAATTAGTTTAGATATAGGAAAATAGGTTTATGGATATCACCACGCTTCATAATTCTTTTGCCTCTTAAAAAAAAACGTTGATAGATCTGTTTCAAAAAGTCGTGTCATGATATTTGTGGTTTTTTTATACTCCATTTTTTGCGAATTCTCTCTAAATTTTTGTGAACCCAATTCTTAAAAGTATCATCATGGACTTGTACTGGCTAATCAAATTGCGGTTCGTTGGGGGTTTCAACGAATTATGTTACTATGAGAGCCACATAACATAAGTAAATTTTTCCAAGTAATGAAAATTAACCACATAAGTATAAGTAAATTTGTAAGTGAAGTTAAAATTAGTTTGTGGATATCACTTGTAAATTTTTTCATATAGCTAATTCTCATTCATTGTTGTGTAAATTACTTGCAATTCCTCAAGGGTGACATGACATCACCAACAATTATATGACAACTGAACCCTTCTAAAAAAAAAAATCTTATTTGAATTAAAGTGTAGCTTCTCCTATAATGAGCAATAGTAATGTAGTTTCAAACAAATCCAAATACAGAAAATGGTATACTCTATGTACTTTTTAATGTAAAATTTAAATGTTTCTTTTCATTTTCTAGAGCTGTAATAGGAGACCGTCATAACAATTTATTTTCTTTTTCTTTGGGAAAACCTTAACAAAAGTACTCAAACCCTAGTTATCTAATATTTACTAGGAAAATTGGAAGTTTGTTGGAGACAAATGCTTCCATTTATCTTTTCATTAGAAGGGCTGTGTTGATAATAATTATCAAAAACATTTCATAGACACCCACCCAATTATAGAAAAAATTGTTGTATTAATATCGTTACTTACGTTGTAAATACTGTATAGACTTTTTCCTGGCATGTCTTATGCTTGGAACTTCCCTTTGGTGGTAATATAATTCATTTTAGTCTCTTCAAAAAAAATTATCGTTACTTAACGTACAGTTATTTAAAACTGGACCCTTCTAGAGGAAAATTGCTTCTTTTTATTTAAAAGGTGAGAAAATTACTTCTTCAAATTATGTATGGCTTTAGCTTCTCCTCTACTGAACAATAATAATCTGTTTTCTCCCCACAAATAATAATAATAATAATAATAATAATAATAATAATAATAATCTGTTTTCAAACAAGTTCATTTGAAATCTACACCGTTCAATCATGATCCTACAACCATCGATATGGTTGAATGAGTAAATGCGGTCATATTTTTTTCTTCTAACTGCATGAATCCCAATTCAATCTAAAATACAATCTAATTAATGGAGATTTTTTTACAACATATATAATGAGGACATCTAGGTTGGCCTCGATGGCACAAAGGGCTTAGATTAGTGTACAATGCCCGAATGCACTTTTAAGCATTTTGTGATCTACGAGAACTCGTAACCTTCAAATCGCGTCATGTAATGTAGCTTTTTTTCCTTATAAGGTAATACATAATCTTATTGCACCGCACATTCATATGTATATGTTCTTGATTTGAATTCCACTTAGAAATGTAAATTAGAGGAATGCATTTCAATTATATGCTAGTATAAAATCCATTATATCCTCTTTGTATTGACCATTGGACATAGTAATCTTTGCCTAGATATATTAGTGCCGGTGGATTTTTTTTTTTGAAAACTCAGTATCTGATCCAAGAATCGACTAATCCGAGGGGACCAATCCCACCGCCCTCTTGCGGGGGCCTCGTTTAAAGCCAGAGCAACGCCCACCGAAATTAGCACCAGAGGGAATCGAACCTGAGACCTTTGAAAGAGCAAACTCTAAGATCTCAAGCCAACCACTAGTGCTGATGAATTTGATTCTGTGTGCAAATTAACCAACGTTATATAATTTCAGTGGTTGCTCGAGTATGTTGGACTAATCCTATGTCATGTTCTATTAGTACTATTACGAATTATATTAATTGTCTACTTTGAACACACTTAAATTTATTATTAATAATTAATTACTACCAAATCTATTTTTCTACTACACACATTATACATATATACATGTATATTTTTTCTACATGAAAGAGTAATCAGAGGAGTGTATGTATATACAAGGAATTGAGAAGCCATGACTAAATGGGCATACACGGGTAGAAGAGTGTTATGGAATTGAAATATCACAAACTTCAATTGGCGCCATTGTGTTTGCTATCACACACGCATATTCAATTGTTAGACTCAGAAAGATTGTGAAAAAAACTTAACTAAATTTGCTCCAATCAATATTTATAAAATTACACAGCCATCATATCGTTTTGGCACAAATTAAACATATTATATACACACACATAAAGTTAGAAAACAAATTAAACAAGCACATAAATAGAAAACATATATACTAATAAATTAGGAAGACATGCATCCAATTCCATGCCTTGAAGTAGGAAAAATAAGAAACAGACCGCTACAAATTATTCCAACCATCAAAGGAAAACTCTCCATAACTTGATCCATCTCTTTTTCATGTCCAGGAAATAAACAATTAGTAACCCTATAATCCGAAAAAGCGATAGCCACAAACACCATAACCGACATAACCGCATGCACAAAATCTTGAAACCCAACTTTGTACTTGTCATCATTAGGAACTAAAACAGTGAGTCCCGGTTTAAAAACAGACAACCCGTTCTGAGTAACAAAACCGTAGTAAACGTTACCATCAGCGCCGTGAAAACTGTCGGTAAAGTGAAAGAAAAAACAAGAGAGTGCACACATGATTAAGAGGAAATGAATCATGATGGTATGAACATGAGTGCATTGACCATTTCGGTAGATTGAAGGAAGGACCATTTCGAATGTGATGAGTGTTCCTGTTGGAAGGAAGTTTCCGAGTAAGGAAGTTTTTGAGAGGGTTTTTTGGACACCTTTTGCCATTATGGCACGACGCTTCTTGCCAGGTTCCGGTGGATCAGAAGGCTGGTTTGTGACGGCGCCTATGGCCTCTTGTGGTGGTGGTGTTGCATTGTAGACTTTGATTCCGATTTCTTGTTGAGTTTGTTCCATATTTGATTATTTGTGAAGAGCGTGTGATGTGATACAATATTGGTGATTGTGAATCAATGAAATGGATTTGAATGTTGGTTATATAGTGCAATGTCCATCCGTATCAGTTTAAAATTTTTGAGCGGTTATACATGCGGTTAACCAAATATTATTTTAATTTGTAACTTAAATATGTTGAACGTTGAAGTTAGATGCAATATTTTAAAAAACAATCCGGCCAGTTCACCGGGAACCTTAGTCTCGTTTGATTCGATCATGTCTTGTGAACCCAAGGGTGGATGTGGACTCTCAATATCGGTGAAGCATAATTTTTTTGTCAAATAATTAAATAAAATGTACACAGGTTCTAAGCACATTAAAAAGTCTTATACGTAGAATAATATGTTATTAGATGAGACTACCAAACCTGATAGGTTGTTCTGAGCATGAACAATGAAAGGAGGAGTCAAAGAAAGTAGAAACACTATAGGCAGAAAGTGTCTTGTCATAAGAGAACTTGAAAACTTGTTTCACACTCAATCTGATATCAGAAAGTGTCTTGACAGAGATGTTGTTTTTTTAAGCCACTAAACGTGCATTTTTCACAATATTCATCATTGGCTATCACTACATTCATTTACCACATTCATTCATTCACAATACCTTATGTTCATTTTTTTAATTCTCAATCATTCACTACATTTTTTTAAAACATTCATTTGCTCAATGGTATGCATGTCTTAGAAAGATCAATTCATTCATTTCCAAAATAAATGCTAACTAAAAATACACAAGTACGTGCAAAATCAATTCCAAATAATGGAATACAACAAATTTATTTAGTTTTAATTTGATCTTCATTCAAATCGGGCAATAAAAAAAATGTTGCGTTACATTACATTTTCCGTAAGGATGTGATATCATCATGATGTTGGATTTAAATTAAATTCATGAAAGTTTATCAAAAATGTTGGCATTGAAGTATCTTATACTTATTATAAAAAATTGCAAGTCTTATGAAAACTCAAAATAATGAACAAAACACATTTTGTTTATACCAAATCAACTATACATATTCTCACATTGAATTCCTTCATATAAGATGAGTAAGGACATAAAGAATGCATTCAAATATATTCTTTTGAACTTAATCATGTTGCTCTGTCAACTGACAAGTTTCAATTGACAATGGAGTATGATCAAGCTCAAAAACGACATCTAATAAATGCATTCTATTACGTCTCACTCTTCTTATACGAAGGAATTCGATGTGATAACATGTATAGTTAATTTAATAGAATACAAAATTATGAAGTATCATCCTTGACTTAGCTCATGATCAACAAACCTATAACACACTCAAAACAAACAAACCTTTCCTAACTTGTGGGAGTAAGTGGAAAAACAAGGGTTCTCCAAATTGAAAAGTAGCATTGAGATGTGCCCCCCCTTTTCACTAAAACATGAAGATAGGGGATACACTTACAATTGAGTTCCTTAAACAAACCTATCAGATACTTCTAAGGATTGTAAGGCACTTGTAGATGCTTAATCAATTTGGAGCCCTTAGGTTCTCAACCGAAGTTGAGACCTTGGGGTTATTGAGACAATCAACATTCTTGGGCACCCACATCATTACACATTTACGAACTTCAACTCTCTTAATGTGACAAGGAGGTGTGGTTTGACCAAGCCTTCCACAATAATGACACCTAACATTGTAAGTGTGAGGTTTACCGTCCTCATTTTTATTAACAAAAGATTATTTTTTTGTAAGGTATTCTATTAGAATTTCTTTTATCTTTTGATTTCAAGGTAAACTTCATTTCACCTTTGGAAACTTATTCTAGCTTAACAGTTAGGGATTCAATTTCTTTATGGAGGCTAGGAAAAGTTCAATAACTTGCAAAGTTCATCCAAATTGAATCATATTTGGATGAGCTTTGTTCAAGTGACTCAAGGTAAGGAATTATAAGTTTTTCATTGACAAGAGATGCATGCTCTTCTTTTACCCTTTCAAAATCACTTTTAAGTTGTGAAAGCTCTTTTTCTAATTTTAAAATTATTTTCTTTTGAGATATTATTTTCTCATAATCATTCAAAGCCTAACCATGCATCTCTTCTATTTCTTGTTGTAATTCCTCATAGGAAGGTTTAAATTCAAAGTCAGGGTCGGAGTAAGTTATCTCATTTTTCTTTTTCTTCTTTGTGTTGCCCATAAGGCACAAGTTAGCAACTTCATCATTTTCGGAGTTACTAGTCATAAAAGTGGTATCATCATCTTCCCAAGCAATGTAAGCTCTTCTTCCTCTTGAGCTTCGATTTGAATTGGATTTTCCTTTGCCTTTGGTTAGCTCCGGATATTCATTCTTGTAGTGACCAACCTTTCCACATCCAAAGCAACTTACAATTTTCTCCTCTTTTTCTGATTCTTTTCCCTTAAGTAAAGTCTTCCTAAAGTTTACTAGGTTCTTGTCATTATGCTTTAGATCATTCCTCTCGATGTAGCGATTGTATCGTCTCACGAACAACCTCATTTCTTCTTCATTGAGTGAATCTTCATTGGAGTCACTTTCACCTCGAACTAAAGAAGTAGCCATGGACAAAGTGCATTTAACGCATTGACTTCCTTTCCTTATTTTTGAGATCATCCTCACTAAACTTCACTCGTGTTCATGCTCCTAAAATTTGCCAAATAGTGTGGTGATTCCAAGGGTGTTATGGTTTTGAGACTCCTTTATTGCGGTGACCTTGGACTGTCAATCTCTAGTCATGCATCTCAACACTTTGTTATTACAATCTTGGTTTGAGATGTCTTTTTCTAAGTTTTTCAACTTGTTAGCAAAATTTGTGAACCTCATTTGCATGGAGGAGAGGGGTTCACCATCCTCCATGTGAAAGAGTTCATATTGTTAGATGAGAGTATTGATCTTTAATTGCTTGAGTTATTCGGTGCCCTCATGGAGAGTTTCCAAAGCGTCCCACATTGCCTTTGCGGTTATACAATATGAAACCAAGTGATACTCATTCACTCCAAGAGGAAATAAGTATGTTTCTCACCTTCAAATCATATTGAACCTTCTTTTTATCATCGTCAATCCAATCGTCTTTTGGTTTGTTTTGTGTGACACTGTTAGCAACAACTTGGGTTCATACTACCCGTTGATTACGGCGTCTCGTACATCCATGTCAACTGATTGGATATGAACACTCATGCATTCTTTCTAGTAGTCATAGTTTTCACCGTAAAAAATTGGTGCTATATTGAACGCCCCCTTAGGCTTTTTCCTTGTCATATCGACTCTTCCGATAGCTAACCGTTAGTGAAGAGACCAGCGCTCTTGATGCCACTTGTTGGTCTATATGGCAAGCGAGAGTATGCGCTAGAGGGGGGATGAATAACTTTCTAAAATATTTTGCGAGTTTTGCGAAAGCGTGATTAGAAAACCGTTTGACTTATTGGATTCATGCACGATATCGATAGCAAAAATATAAAGACAGTGGAAAAACACTAAGATTTATTATTGAATCGAGAGATTCAATTGTCAAATCTTAATAAAATCAAATATCAATATTCCACAATACAATTCACAAAACAAGACAATACTCAAACGAAACCTAATTGCAACAAAAACAAGCTAACATTAATGAACACAAAGTATATGAACTAATGAATTGAAACTTAATTGGATTTCGATTGTGATAAAATTAACTTTAAAAGGAATCTTAATTCAAAGAACTAAGATTAGGTTAACAATTAAAACATGATCACAATCAAATCAACTAGCTACCGTTATTAGAATTCATATACTAAAATTAATTCAAAATTAAAGAGGAAATGGAAGAGAAAAGACACCGGGATTTATAGCAGTTCCCCTTTTCGTCCTCACTTCAGTGTACATCTACTCTTCTTGATAGAAAACGTATCTATCAAGGACTTCCACTATTTTTAAAATTTGATTACAATATTGTGATTACATAATTTCCTCAATGACCCTAATTTTCAATTATATGCAACCACAACCCCCCAATCTTCAAATAACTCTTGAAATTGGTGATGCTCCAAGTCTTCGAATCTTGAAACACCCATGCAATCCTTGAAGCTCTTCACCGCGAACTCTTCTTCGCTATGTCTGATGCTTGGATACCCTTGAACTTGAGAAGATTAGAAAGAACCCCCAATACCCTTGGAGGTGGAAAGAAATCGCTCTATTCACTTTGGAACCTTGATTCCCAACTATGATCCTTGAAAGAAATTAAAATACAATCCTTATAGCACTCTAGCAATGAATCATATCAAAATGTATGACACATAACCAACATAGGCAGAAAGAAAGCTTGATGTAAATCATAATACTTTGAATCAAATTGAACTTCTAGAAAAAAGGGTTTGCCACTCAAAAATAGATTCTTACACATATGGAAACATTTTGACATCCAAGAATGATATGACACAAAGAGACACGAAGTGATGATGGTATGTTAGTAAATATAAAGATGGAAAAGAAAAAGAGAACTTGATTAGACAAATATTTTGGGATGTGATGATGAAGAAGAAGGTTGAATGTTTTCTTTCCTTCATTTTAGTCTGTATCCAAGTCACCAATCAATTTTTTCTTCTCATTAGTGTCATATCAGAATTTTTGACCAATTTATCACATTTATTAATGCCAAGGTCTAAAATGACAAACTAGATGCAGAATGGGATATTTAATTGGGTTCTTGTCTAAGTTAGGGACCATTACGAAAGTGTCTTTCCCTTTCAGATACTAAAATGATGTTTTTACTGTAGAAGAAAATAATTCAAATGAGCCATTAGGTCTTACACAAGTGGCATTACTTGGGGACTTGAACTATAGTGCGCAGCTCGTGGTGGCAGCTAGTTATTGGAATGGTGATGCAGATATTAATGTGAGAAGTGGGTCTGATGGTAGTGGGATACACGTAGGATATTTGAAATACGATGGTAGGATGTGTGGTAAAGTGCTGGAAAATAGAGTTGTTATAAAGGGAGATGTATATATTAAAGGGTCAAAATTGGAGTTTTTGCATGAAACAGGGCCAACAAGTGCAGCGCTGGCAAAAACCTTTACAGGATTTGTTGGGCTCTTAAAAGGGACAACTTACTCGTCTCTTTCTGAATCTGAAGAGGGGGTGTGAATAATATAACAGGAAAAAAAGAACTTGAAAGCCACAAAAAAGAGAAAACCGTTGATGAAGCCGCAAAAAGGTGTGTGTGGCTCAAAATTTATCGAATTGGCGGCAGGTGTGTCAGAAGGAAGGGGTGGGAATAGAAGTAAATAAGATAGTGATGTGATTATGGTATCGGAGGCAGGGGAAATTCGTCTGGAAGATATGACGGTGGAAGGAAGAGGTGCTTCAAGTGGTCATCGACTTGAGAAAGTATTGCGTAACTGCCCAATCACACCACCAACAGGCTTGCAATTAGTTATGGAGGGAGAGCATACAATTGTGCGTGAAACAACAAGTCATTGAATGGAAAGAGTACGAAAATAAGAGTTGGATGCAAAGAGAATTTTCCATTATCAAAAAATTAGAGCTTTTATTTTAATATAGAGGATACAATAATTGCAGATTAATTTGTACAACTTGGAGATGTAAGTGTGGTCAACAAAAGTGTGAGGAAGAAAGCAGTTAGTGATCATTGATTGTGTTTTTCTATATCTAAGAGGTTTAGGGGGAGTTCGAAGAGGAGAAAGATTAATGAATTTGCTCAGCATCATAAGGTGGACTTATTGGCACTCCAAGAAAAATAATAAGAATAAATTTCAAATTCTTTGTGTTATGCTTTTTTGGGAGGTGAGAATTATGATTGGGATTTTCTAACTTTGCTAGGTAATATTAGTGGTATTCTTTCCTTGTGGTCAAAGACGGATGCAAATCATTTTCCTTGGGGTGTTATTGGAGTGGGGGAATCTTAAAAGATTGTGCTTTTTCATTAATGTCTATCCAACATGTGATATAGTGGGAAAGATGAGATTTTGTTGGTCGACATGGAAATGTAATATGGGCTAGAGGGGGGTGAATAGCGTTTAAAAGATTTTTATCGAGTTTGTAGCGAAAGCGATTTGAAGAAAACGATTTACGACGTATATGATTTATCCAAGGTTAAATGGCTATGACAAACTTATTAAGACTATGCACAAATAATAAGATTCACTTGGAATTGAGAGACTCAAAGTAAAATCTTAACACAATCTATTATTAATAAATTTCACACAAGTTACAAAACAAGTACAATCTCAAACCAAACCGAAGAGCAATTAATCAATTATGCTAATGAACACAATTGTGTAAGTATTTGATAAAATTGACAATAGATTGAAACTAAGTGTGATATATAGTAAAGTGAGATAAAGCCAATTCAAAGAACAAGTTCAAGTTTAATGGTTTAAACCTAGATCACACTTAATCTCTACACTAGCAATTTATCAAGCTATCAAATACACAATTAATCAAAATTAAAGGGGATAGAGAAGAGAGAAGACATTGAGATTTATAGCAGTTCGCCCTTTTGTCCTTGCATCGGGATACGTCTACTCTTCTTGATGGAAAACGTCACCACCAAGGACTTCCACTAGAATATTAATGTTTGATTACAATGTGATTACAAGAATTCCTTGAAACTACCATAGTTCTTCTATTCTTTAGCAATCACTCCCCCAATCTTCAAATAACATTTGAAATTGGTGCTTCTTGATGTCGTTGAATCCTCAATCACCCTTGCAACCCTTGAATCTCTTCACTCGAACTCTTAGATGCTCTAACCAGCAATTGGATCCCCTTGAACACAAGGACTTTAGAAAGAACCCCCAATACCCTTAGAGGTGGAATGCTATTATTCACTTCACTTTGGAACCTTGATTACCCAATCAATTTCCTTTAATGAACCAACTTATAATCCATATAGAAATCTAGCAATCTATGACTCCAAGATCAAAGTGATTCTACAAAAAAAGTGTTTAATCTTGAAGAATGTATGAAAAATGAGGTTTAGAGACTCTAGAGAGAATAGATGCAAATGATTCAATATTTTAGGTGTTATGAGAAAGTGAGTGAGTGTGTGT
>Ga0228711_1006277_pt1 | contig 17740 bp, 7 predicted proteins | sample MedpolnodulmetaG_2_FD_177996 | JGI IMG/M metagenome (GOLD analysis project Ga0228711, IMG submission 177996) | Root nodule microbial communities from Medicago polymorpha collected in Santa Monica, California, United States - brown nodules | ecosystem: Host-associated > Plants > Roots > Nodule...
TTATAAAAAAAAAAAAAAAAAAAAAGGCTTGTTTTCTAACTTGATTGCCGTTTGTTTTCATGAATTTTTTTAGAATTTTCCGTCTTTTGTTTTTGTTTCTAAGTTGTAACTTGTGATTTTGGAATTTCATGTTTTATGAGGAAATTAAAAGGTATGGCAAAATGTAGGAAAATTATGAATATTTTAGGGTTTGTGACAATTTGAATTACCGGTACGTAATAATTTCAACAGTTTAGAGAATGATAATAAGTTTAGTAAGAAAATTGAAAATGGTCTAAAACAACTTCTAGAATGTAAAGAACAGGGAGTTCTAAAATTGAAATTTTTTATAGTTTATAATTAAAATGGAATTAAATATTTTGATTGAAACTACTGAGTTTTGGTCATGTAAGTACAATCCAATTTTATTTTTTTTGTTGCTAACAGTACAACCCGAATGTTAAAAGTATGGGAAAAAATAGTTTAAAATAAATTGTGGAAAAAAAAAATATAAGATTTAGAAAATTTTAAGTAGCCGAAGGATTTAATATTTTTTTACAAACAAAGGATTTTTTTTTTTGGTAGTGAAACAAAGGATTTAATTATAAGGTGAATGATTACAATATTATAAATGTTAAAATATTTTACGTATTTAGACAAGGCATACAAACATTTAACATGAGATGAATTTTTGACAAACATAAGATGAATTAAACATGAACTTTTTAAATGTAAAAAACTAAGGGTAAAAGTTTTAAAAAAAAATTAGATTTCAAAATTAAATTGAGTAAAAAAAAAAAAACCATTACAATAGTTTAAATCCGAGTACAAAAACCACAATTTTTTTTTTTTTAGGGAAAAAACCACGGTTAACATGCTTAATAGGAGACAGTTTATTTAATATTTAGAAAAAGAGAGTGAGAAAGCTAAAAGAGAAAAATATAAGTAAGAAAATTGACAAAGTCCAAAACATTTTATAGCATGTAAAACTAAAATAATTTATAAAAGAGACAACTTTTTCCTTAAAAAAAAACTTTTGATAGTTTATAATTGAAATAGAGTTTAATATTTTGATGGATAACGGTAAGTTTTGGTCTCAAAAAACTACTTACATGGTACAATTTTGCAAAACATTAGATATGTTGTGACATATGTTTGACCATTCAATTCTTCACTTTTGCAGCACATTATGTGTGGGAGTTTTATTATTGAGCTCTTTAGGGAAAAAAAAGATTAGTTTTGACCAAAATATAGTTTAAAATAGATTCTGAATGAAAAATAATATTTAGAGAATATTAAGTAAGGAAAGGATTGATTTATAATGTGAATGATTAAAAATATACAAGAGTTTTCCCTAAAAAAATATATAAGAGTTTTGTTGTTAAACTCTTGTTTAGACATGTAATTCGCGTCCTCGTGAGCTTAGCGTTGGGACAATGCATAAAATATGTAAGGTTCGGGGTTTAAACCCCGGCCACAAAAAAAAACATGTAATTCGCAAACATTTAAACATTAAGTGGGTTGATTAAAGAACTGAAAGTTTCTTGCATTGAAACAGACGGAGAAGTAGTAAAATATTACAAGCGATAAATGAAAAGTGATGAATGTTTTATTGATGTAGAAAGTGTTGAAGGTAACAAGCAAGCTAGTTTGACCTCCTTTTTATAGTGATTTACTCCTCCTTCAACATTGGATAGAACCTCTGTGTATTGCTGGTTGCAGAAGAATGGGAGACCATCAAAAGGTACAAGCATGTGCCAGTAGTTGTCCTTGTGTGTCCAAAATTGCAAAATGAAAAAACTACACAAAAGTAAAATTGGCTTGTATAAAAAATAGAAAAGCATGTAAAAGATATAAAAACAAATTACTTATTTTAAATTTTTGTATTTTATGAATTTAAATTATTATATGAATACATAGTAGTGATAAGCTCAATTAATGGAGTTACTGAGCTAACCTCTGTTATTCTTAATGTTTTGACTTTATTTTTTACAAAATAATTGTTTTGACTTTATTTTTTACAAAATAATAATAAAAAATATTATCCTTACCATATGGTTGAAGACAACTTAGTGAGTTAATCTCATTTATTCTTAATGTTTCAATTTTTTAAATCTATAATGATTGTTGTTGGTGTCATTAAAAATATAAGAATTTAGATTTTTTTTTTTTGTTATATTGTTGGTGTCATTGAATTAGATAAATAACGTTAGTTTAGTTTGTTATAATTTGAAAGCAACAATAATTTATATTTATACTTTTAAACAAAATCAAAACTTCGTAGAAAAAATACAGTTCATATTAAACTTTAACGCAATAAAAAGAGTTGAAAGACGAATAGGTGAGTGTCTATGGGATAATAATACGCCAAAATTAAGTCTCGATGTCTTCATAAGAAATGTAGATTCAGATGTTAGGGATCGAATGGGCTTTAGGTTGACTCGAAATGGAGCAGTTATTTGAAGTCATGATCAAATTGCTAACCAAAGGTCAAGTTGAAAATTCGCTCGTCAAGTTTTAGATTTCTCACTGATTTAGACAAGGGAAATAGACAAATTAAACTTGAGTTGAACATGAAAGTGGTATATAATTGCGGGGATTGGGTATATAATTGCGGGGATTGGGTAGCTCAGAGTAGGGTTAAGGAGTTGAAGGTTCAGGATTCACATCTTAATAAAGAGAAAAACATAATATAATAATTAACATACTAACATTTGTCATTCAAAAATAAAAAATATAAAGTGGTATATAACTAAATTAACTTTTTAAGGGTATAAGAATCATATATATTGAATAAGTATAACACAAGATATAATCTTAACACCACACATAGCTCACATATTGAATAAGGATAACTCAAGCTATAGTCTTAACACTGCACATAGCTCACAAGGAGAATGCTAAAGAATGACAGACATTCACGACACCATACCAAAACTACCTATATTCAAGGAACACCTTAATATTATAATAAACTCAATAATCATCATCTAAGTTCAACTAAGGAGTTTATCAATTGGAAGATTTGGTATGCCCAATAACAATTCATAAAATAAAATAAAATTGGGGTGTTATAATTCCTACTATCCCTACTTGAGCTCCCTAGCTGCATCCGCTTCTACTAGTGTCCCAACAACTTCTTCCACCAGCACCTACACACCTATTTGTCCTATATTTTCTTCATCTAGAATCCACACACTTATTACTTCTTCCTCCACCACCAGTCCAACACACATACTCACTATATCCAAACTCTTTCAAATCATGTATTTTCCTACCTTCCATTCAACCAACTTTATTACTCACTATGGTGAACCAAAAACAGTGAGTCTTGCCTTTAAGAACCCTATCTAGCTCAATGTATGCCTGAAGAGTTTACTGCTTTGTAGAAAAGTAAAACATGGAATCTTGTTCTTCGGCCTCGAAGCAAGACTGATAATGTATGCAAATTGGTGGTTAACATTGAGGAAATCATGTTGGCTACATCAACAAGTACAACATTAAGAGTTTCAACAAGGGTTTGATTTGGACGATACTTTCTCTTCGGTCATTAAACAACCCAATATAAGGGTTATTCTTACTTTATATCATGACTCACAAGTGTGATAAGAATTTGGATGTTTAGTTAGCTACAATTTCAATGTAATACTTTTGGTCTGGCTGATTATATACAATCCATCTTTCATTATGTTTATGATTTAATTATTTTCTTAATGCTTTTTCCGACCTACGATCCGAAAATGAACTTTTGATTTAGAAAGTACAATAAATCGACTTTCTATCTTTAAATGATGTGAAATAAATAATGATTGTTGATTCTAATTGCTAAACATAGTGTTAAATAGGGGTGTTCAAAACCGAACAAATCCAATAGAAAAACTGCAAACCAAATCAACCTAAATTGAAAGCGCAAAAAACCGCATTTGGTTTGGATGTATTCACATCACATTTTTACTCAACCGAAAGGTTTGGTTCGGTTTACAGTTTTAATTCTACAAACCGGACCAACTTAAACTGAACCGCAACATAAGGAAAATGCTAATTCAACCTATGTCACATAAATTAATACTCATAGAAACTTTTAAAAAATGACATATTTTTTGCTCTTGTTATTTTATTCTTTAATTTTTATTTTAAAGATATATTTATGTACTACTTGAAATTTTATAGAATGATGAAATCTCAATTACATAATAGAATTACTTTTTGTCCACGTTTTCAATTTCGCCTATATTGTTTGGTGAAAATAAAATTGCAATGTTGGATAAAATTTAAAATATTGTTAGAAATATGTTGTGTTATAGCTTTATCACTCGATTTTAATGTTGAAAATAAAAAATTACATTGTCTAAAAAAAACTGCACCAACCTATCCAACCTAAACCACATTGGTTTGGTTTGGTTTGTTTTGGTTCGGATTATTTTTAAAAATCAATTTAACCAAACCAACCAAACCGCATGTTTTTTATTTTACGATTTGGATGCCTTTTAACCTTAAAACCGAATTAAACCGCACTGCAAACACCCCTAGTGTTAAGGGTACAATCACATACATTGTTTGATCATATGTCATCGAATCAAATAACTATTTTGGTTGCATTGGAAGTTAAATGATAATATGGATTTCACATCATTTCCCATACATGAAAACGTATGATGAGGGACATGTAGAAAGATAATTGAATTTTAGAAAGCATATAACCGATCAAGGGAACACATTTAATGAATAGATGACGACATCTCATCTGAGGACAACTTTTTAATCATATTTTCAACCCTTTTTAAAAACTGTTAACCAAAACTACTCTTTAAATAATAAATTTATAATTTTGCAAAAAATTGAATGGCAAAACTATACCGCAGTCTCTATGAATTTGATATTAGCTTTTGATAAACAAACCAACATAGTTAATGTTGTTATAATACAACCCGGTAATTCATATGGTTTTGTAATTTTATTTTTTCCATCAAAGAATTTGAGATGAATGAGATGGTGTGCATAAATATGTAGTATTTGAAAACCAAATTGAATTTATTATAAGATTGATGATTCAATATGATCTTGCAATATGTCCAAAAGATTATTTTTACTCACGTAGACATTGCAATAATTGATACACACAAATACACACACAATATTGACACAAATTATCATACTTAGCATACTTACACAATCAATAACTCTTTTTAGAAGAAATAATAAATCAATCCAACAGTCGAATCATCGTATATTATGTTGAGATTCTTGTATACATAACTTCAAATAATTTAGGCATCGCTTCAATAATAGATATGTACATATTTTATAACAACCATATTATACATTAAAATAAGATTATTGATAGAATATCATATAGTTTTAAAATTTTGTGAATTTTTATAGACTTGTTCTTTGTTTTTAAATATTCAATATTAGTTTGTTAATATTTTAAAAGAGAGCAAAGAAAAGCCCAATTTTTGCATGTAATTTGACCTAGAATGGTTCTTCCCAACCACTAAGGTTTTCAGAGCCACCCATAACAAACAAGAATGATTCGATAATAAATACTAATCATGTTGAAAACAATATTGCTTTAAATTCAATACCACTTTATTTTGTAAATATTATGATTCACATAATTTAAGTGAATAAAAATGTAGAATAAATTATGCAATGAAATTTTAAATATAATTCTACATGTTCATAGATATGTTCTCACTCCAATGGTGCATTATATTCTTACATAACTTTATCATAGCATAAAAATATCTTTTTCCTTTACTATGATGAAATGCTAAACAAGTAATGTAATTTTTCAAAGGAAAAAGAAATGAAAAGTTAGTTAAATTATATTCAATTATTATGATTAATAAGTTTATTATATGATTCTAAAATAAATGATTGATATATTTAAGAGACATTTAATAATGGTTCTAATGTTAAGAAGGGTTTTTAAAATTTCATAATGCTTAAGCTATTTAATTATTTTTATAAGACCATGAACTTTATACACTATAAAGAGAACAAGTCATTTGTTCTCGTGACCTTAACTCAGTTGGTAGGGACAATGCATAATATATGTAAGGTTTTGGATTCAAACCCAGACCACCACAAAAAAAAAAATCAAGTCATTTACTATTATTCAGATGCAAATTGGAAAAAATATGACTAAAACTCTTAAGATGGTTTATGTTTTGGTTCTTTTTCTTTCCATATTTCTTAGCATAATAGCATGTAATTCTTCTTTTATTACGTTTAGAGATAGTCGTTGTAAAACAGATAAAGATTGTCCAAACGTTCCAGGGGCTACTGGTAGGTGTCGTAAAGGCCATTGTGTACTAATCTGAAATATACTAATGAAATAAATGAGTTTTTCTCTAGAAAGATAATTGTATAATATATTATATTCTAGAATATTCCACTTGTTGTCATTTAGTTTTTCTACATGCACTAAATATTTGTTATTTTTTTCTTCTACTTCTTATTATTCTTATGTTTTTTTTCCCTAATTTCATGGACTTGAAGTTTTGATTTTAAAATCTAAAATGATGGAAATGAACTAAGGAAGCAAATATCTTTATTTTTAGCGTCTCTTTATCTCGCAAATTTGGAGGTATCATCATGGCCTGCAGTCCTGACACATCACGCCTTTTTTTTCAACCTATCACCTATAATAATCACTTTAATATTTATGTTAAAAAGTAATTTTATCTTACATTTTTTCAACAAAAAATATATTCATTCATTGAAATTGGTAAACTACGTTCAAAACAACATAAATTCATCATCGCCAAAACTGAAATGTAAGACTTTGTCCACTTTTAGTGTATGAATTGATCATTATACATGAAACAAATAATTAAGAGATAATTTCATCTATTTACAATATATAATGAATATACAGAAAAGCTAAAAAAAAGTTGGTTTTTAATCGTTTTTACTATTTTAAAATTGAAACCATTTTGTCTGAAATCAAAAACCATACTCCGTTCAAAACAAATTTTGAAGGATCGTGATAAATTTGGCAATTGCACCAAATTTTTCAAGTAATTTAGTAGTAAGATCATTGTATCCATGTGGATTGTTGTGTTCGACTCGACAATTTACTAAACTTATAATTTAAAATAGTAAATGGAGGAGTTTGCAAGATTTGTTGGTTTGCAGTGAAAAGTAAATAGGATTCTTTATTTAGAGTTTTAGCAGCGATTAGACATATTTGAATCCCTTCTACCTCTTTGCTGGATTAATGCATAATTCCTACAAATTATGACCTTAGGATTATATAAACAATGGCTAACCTCGTGGGACGAAGATTCTCGTCCCTCTAGATGTCAGATTGATCTATACCAGATATAACCTAAGCTATAAAAACTATGGGCTTATCCTCACATATGTAATTGACTCCATAATGTCATGTTGCTACTCATAGATTTTAAGGGACTTATCCTCGCATAGACGCAAGAGTCGCAAAATGTCAAATTGCTCTAAAGCTAAGCATAACACTGACACAAATGTCTTAGAACCTAACCAACATACTCTAAGTAACGCTACTAAATTAAAGACTCTTGAGAAAAATTCATATGTATTCCGGTTAAAGCAAGATGCCAATAAATAAACCCTAACCTAGGATCATTTCAAAATCTAGGGGTGTCACTTCTTAGTTCATAAAAGCATCAAGTGTGAAACATATGAAAATTAAATATAACTAGATCATAACTAAATAAATAAGTTGCATTAATAAATTACAACAAATAAATAGAGGTTCATCTTAGAACCCTATTCTTAAGGTGTTTAGTAATGTATGGTAACCGAATACATGACCAAAGAAAAACAAAAGGTCAAATACCATTTGTGGTCCTTTAAGTTACATGATTATAACAAGTTAGTCCTTTAATTCTGTCTTGATTCAAAACAAAATTGACTGATTGCTTGATTTATAATATTGTTGATAAAATATTTATATGTAAAATTGGGCTTGAAATTCAAAAACAAGAAGAAGAAAATGTGTATAAGTAATCATGTTTGATGTCATAGGCACTTTTGAATCCACCATCTTAATGTTAAATGGTCTATAAACACTTTTTAACGACGTTGACTGAAAAGATGGATGGCAGTGTAAATATTCTTTGACTTAAAGGACCAATTTGTAACAAAATAAACTTAAAGGACCAATTGGTAATAAAAAAAACTTAAAGAACTAATCTGATACAAACATATAACTTAAAGGACCGCGGGAGGTATTTGACCAAAAGAAAAAATACACTTAGAACTAATTGGAGGAGGTTGAGACTCTTATTTGATGCTTTGGTAGCTTGCCTTCGCCTTGAAACTCCAAGTTTAAGAAAGTATATTTATGTGTGAACAGAAGCCTTTAAACATACATTTTTTCCATTTGGCTTTTTTTTATTCCAACTTGCAGTAGAAAAACAACAAACAGGTTTTTTTTCCTCGCCCAACACATGCGAGGCTCGTGGGTTATGTCCATGGGTGCATGAGGCATGCTCAAGAGTGCGTGGCATAGTAGCCTGGGTTGAATTTTGACGTTTATCTTCCTCGACATTCCGTTGGGATAGAATATCTCCAAATTATATTACCCTCTAAACCTTTTGAAACCTTTGTTGATCTTTATTATTTAACTTCCATAACTTTCATGAGGTATCTTGTGAACAGCCCAATTTTCGCTATAGTTATTTTAATTAATTATTATGTGCGTTTATATGTGTTTGTATGCGATCATTTGTCTCTGTGTGTATTTTATTTGGTATTAGTGGATTTTGGCTTAAGAAGGGTATTTTAGTCATTTTAGACTCAGGGTTATTTTGATCACTTGGTGAGCAAGGGTAAAATAGTCCTTTGTTAAGAGAATTATTTTTAGTGTTTTAAGTGAGAACAATTATTTTTTCTAAGTTACTATTGGGTTGTTGTAATTAATTAGAGACGGAAACAATTCGTTATTTTGACGGTTAAGTGAGTAGTAACTCGGTGAATTAATTGGTAAGAATATTGATCCTATTAAGACAACTAGAGGTTGAGCCCAATTGAGCAGTGACTATATAAATACTAGTCTTATGAGAAATTAGGTAATTACCATCATTCACACTTTTACAAAACATTCTAAGATAGAGGTAGAGAGAGAAATGAGATCTTGAAGAGCAAAGAAGAACTAGAGAGAGAGAAAGCTTGGGGTTGGTGGTTAGGAGCTAAATTGAAGTTAGGAATTGGATTATTGAAGCTTTGACGTAAGGGGGATAGTCTCTTTTTCACTAATTAAGCTATAATCATTTTTTCTACTTGTGGGTTTAAGTGCTTTTGTTAGAATTGTGACTTTTTGTGAATTTAAATGATAAAATTTGTGCTCCTTTTTCATGTGAAATTGTGGGCATGATAAAATTCATGAATTTGTTGTGTTAATAGCTCAAACTTCATAGTTGTTGTTGTTGTTGAGTTGTTTTAATGATTTTGGACTATTTGAGTGAAATTCATGAATTGGTGTATGATTATTGTTGGAACATGTTTGAATTCACTTCATTAATGATTGTTGATGTTTGTATGTTGATGGGGTTTGAATTGATGTGGTTGTTTTGAAGTTTGAATGCGAAATGAGAAAAATGGTGGATTTTGGTGAAAATGAACTAGGTGATCAATTTGAGATGAATTGGCATTTTAAATATGATGTTTGTTGTGGTTTTGAATCCCTTTTTATGTTTGTAATCAAGTGTATAAGCTTTGGGGTCGAATTTGGGGTTGAAGGGATCAAAATTGGGGATTTTGGGTGGAAAATGGTGTAAACCCGTAAGAGTTCAACCAGAACAGAGGGACTGTCTAGAGAAATCTCGCTTAGAGCAAGAATCTCGCTTAGAGCGAGTTGCTCGGTGACAGAATTCCTTGTTTTGAGTGTTTCGGGCATCCAGGGTCGATCCAGATGGTTTCAAACTGATTCTTTTGATGTAATTAAATGTATTTGAGCTTTCTAAACCTTTGGAAACATCAATTGAGTTAGATTGGACTTGATTTTGTGAATCGTATCATAACTTTTTGAAAATGGTTCAACGACGTAAAATTTCTGAAAACTCGATTTCTCAAGGGAAAAGGGTAGGACTAGGGTTGTCTAGCATTGTTATGATTTGTAAAAAAAAATTGGATGGGATTCATGGACTTTAACTTGGTTTTGCTTTGAAAACTTGAATTCTTTGAAAAACGGCAAAACTATATGAACTTTGTGAAACTTTGGGATTGAGGTGAATTGGCCTATGAAACGTATGTGTATATGCTACTGCATTCATATGTGATTTGTGTATATACTTTGTTGAGGCATTCGAACTTGTTTTGATTTGGTTGTTGTATAACTTGGAAAATGATAAAACGATACGAACTTTGGAAATTTGGGTATTTGTCGGCTTTTGGCCTATGAAACGTAAGTGTACACACTACTGCACTTATATGTGATTTGTGTGTATACTCGGTTGAGGCGTTTGAATTCATTTACTTTGGTTTTGGAGGATTTATCGAAAAATGCTAGTTTTCATAAACTTAGCCGAACTTTGTCAGACTAATGTCTTATGGTCAGATAACTCTTGGTAGACTTTGAATTCATGTTTGTAAGATTTAATGTGAATGAGTTGTTAAGGATTGACTGTTTAATTCGATGATTGTCGAGTTGTGGCTAAATGTCCGTTTTATGTGAAATGTCAACTTGAAACTTTATCGTTTCTTTGAGGTGTTAAATATTGATGATGATTATATGATGATATGTTGATGATTCTTTTGGTGATTTAATTTGATTAATTGGTGATGATGTGTTGAATTATGCCTTGTTGATTGTATGAATGTAAGTATTTGATAATGCAATTGTTGGTGAATAAAATAATTAGTGGTGATTATTATGTTAATGTCTATGTTGGTGAGTTATGCATTGTCGAGTCCTTACTTGAAGTTCATGCATTCATAGTCATATTGAGATGTTTTGAAGAATGTAATTGGTGGTGTTTATTACATAGCTTCTGCAGAACATAACTGATGGTGTTTATTATGTTGGTGGATTCATAATGGTAAAATTATCTCTGGAATCCAATGCTACCACATGCATCTAGAAGAGTCTAGAACATTGCATGCACTTGAATATTTGGTGAGTCGTATCATAGTTGAATATGTGACTTGGTGAATTTGTGCATTAGTAAAATTTGGTGAATGACGTGATTATGTGGATTGATTGGTGTATATGTGCATTGGTGAATTTTATTGATGGTTGTGAATATTTGAACCAGACTCTAATTGTATGTCTTACTTGCTTGTGCTTATACAGTTCGTGAATCTATTTGATGATAATTATTTTGATAATAGTAATGAGGTGAGAATTGTGTGTGTGTATATATATATATGATTTGGTGATTCCTTTGATAATGATGATTCTTTATGCTTTGAAATGATGAAATGTATTTGTTGAGTTAACTATGTTAAATGAGGAATATGGTGAGTAATTCTTATATTAATTGATGTTGTTAAGTGATGAATTTTGATGATGGTTTAAGGTATGAATATGCTTGATGTGTTATGTTAGAAGTATGATAACATGATTGATGTTGAACTGGGGGAATATATATATATAATGGTAGTATTCTAAGAATGTTGAGTATGTATATGTGTTATGCATGAATCCTTGAATTCTTATGCTTGATTATATCTTGATCATGAATTGTGGACTAGCATCAGTGGTCGTTTGGTTGACCATCTTCCTTATTCGTATAGATGGGTAGACAGTGTGCAATAATAGTTGTTTTGCTTTGGTGAGTTACTTGAGGATAGCATGGATGCTACCTCGTTTATCACTTTTGGTGATGAGTCAATAATTAGTGTTTTTAATATAATATTTGAGTCCGTTTATTTAGATTTGATTTCGTTTTATTTAATATTATTTTCTTTTTAGAATTGTTTTACTTCAATTGCAAGTTATTATATTTCATGAAAAAATAATTGATAGATTGAGTCTTGGAGCAAAAGAAATAGGATTAGGAGCTAATTCAGGATGAAAATACGAAAATATGGGACAAAAATATGTCACCCCCAATTCAGGAACTTGGCACGGCCCGTGCCACCAGCAGCACGGCCGTGCCTGCCTTCAGGATACTCTTTTGCTACTTCTGCTTCATGGACAAGCTACCTATTAGTTTACTTCTGACCTAAAAGCCCGTGGTTTCTTGTGGAACATTCTAATGTTATATTTCTTAGGGCTTAAGTTATTGTAGACTATAAATAGAGTAGCTAGCTATCACAACAATTCATCTTTTGTTCTTGGAATTCAATAGTGACAATTGTCTTTCTTAATAAAAGTTCTTCCTTTATTTTCTTGTTATTTACTTTACGTTCTTCTTCTTCTCTTCTATGTCTACGATGAACATGAGTGAGTAGACTCTTCTTGTCTTGAGATTGTTGGATAAGTCTAATGACATAATCCTAATCAAACCAAGCCTCAAACCCTAGTTTTATATAAATCTACTTTCCAATCTAATTTCACCGTTTTTATAATGAATTAACAAATACCAAACTCATAATGCGACAACGGAGGGTTAGTATTTGTTAATTCATCATCACAAATATCAATTCATAATGCGACAGCGGAGCTCTGATATTGGAACAAGTGAAATTAGACAAGGGTTGCAAAACATGAGAATAGTCTAGCAAACCTTGAGACATATAAAGTTTCGTTCTTCAAGGATTCTAATAGCAATCAACCATGCGAATAGTTGTGGTTGCTAAAGAAACACACTCACCGACTTCGAAAGAAGCTTTGATACGCTTAAGAGAAACTTGTCTTTAGAAAGTAGGTCGAATATAAAGTTTAGGTTTAGGGTTTGTTTGTGAAGGGTTTATTATTATGATGAACCAATAATCCCAAGGCGTTTTTTATCATTCTTTTAATAACCCAATCTTTATAACTGAACTTTCTTCTAATCATCTTCTAAAAGTTAATTAAATTGAACAACTCCCTGTTGGAACGATACTCTCTTTTTACTACTTCGGTAGAACCGTACACTTGCGGTTTTACTCATCAAGTTGATTATTTAAAGGTTGATGTAATGACGTTTTATTCTGCTGTGATGTTTGAGAAAATTATTTATGCATTTTTGGTGACTTAGTGAAGAATTAACATCTAGATTCTTGATAAGTCCGTATCATTAGCATAATTTATCACTTTGAGAGTTTAGGGTGTTACATCTTTCTTTGTCGAATTACATAATTTAAGAAGAAAAAAACTAAAAACATCCATGGAGTTATCTGTTTAGGGAAGAAATTGAATTACAATGACTAAAATCAAAACAATACAAAATATCTTCAAAACCATTAGAAACTCATCTAAAACTCCTCTAAATTGTCTTTGAATGCTTGTTAAATGAATCCAAAACATAGCTACAAACATCATATGATAAGGTGCCATCGAAAAACTTTAAAAATAAAACAAAGTCTATGAAAGAAGGACAAACATTTGTGAAGTTTGTAAAAAGTGTGGTACCCTAAGAAAAAAAAAACACTCTTGAAAGTTGGGTAACTTAATTGGTTTGAGTTAAGGGTCATGGAGTTGAAGGTCTTGAATTCAAGTTCTAGAAAAGAGAAAAAAAATAACATAACAACTAACATATATCATTCAAAAATAAAAAAGAAAAAAGAAACTAGAATATAATTAAAATAACTTTCTAAGGGTATATGAATCATACATATTAAATAAGTATAACTCAAGATGTAGTCCTTAACACTGCCCAATAACAATTTATAAAAATAATGGGGTGTTATAATTCCTATTATCCCTACTTGAGCTCTCATTCTCCCTAGTAGTACTGCATCCGCTTCTACCAATGTCCCAACAACTTCTTCCACTTCAACTAGAATCCGCACACTTATTACTCCTTTCTCCACCACCGGTCCAACACTCATACTCACTATATCCAAACCCTTCCAAATCATGTATTTTCCTACCTAGCCTTCAACAAACTCTATTACTCAACCATGGTGAACCCAAAAGTGTGAATCTTTGTCTTTAAGAACCCTATCTAGTTCAATGCATGCGTGAAGAGTTTACTACTTTGTAGAAAAATGAAACATGGAATCTTGTTATTCGTCCTCGAAGCAAGACTGATAATATTTGCAAATGGGTGGTTCACATCGTGGAAATCATGCTGGCTACATCAACAAGTACAATGTTGGACTTTTTACTGAAGAGTTTCAATAACAAGGGTTTTATTTCAACAATACTTTCTCTCCGGTCATTAAGCCACTCACTATAAGGGTTATTCTTACTTTATATCTCACTCATAAGTGTGATAAGCATTAGGATGTTTCTCCTTCATTCATTTTCATCTCTGTACTAATTGTACAATCACATGCATTATTCCATCATATGTCATCGAATTAATTAACTATTTTTGTTGCATTGGAAGTTAAATAATAAAATGGATTTCGCGTTGTTTCCCATGCATGAAAACATATGATGAGGGACATGTGGAAACATAATTGAATTTTATAAAGCATATAATCGATCAAAGAAACACATTGAATATATTAATGACATCATCTTATCCCATCCCAACCTTTTAATCATATTTACAATCCTTTTTATAAATTGTTAACCAAAGCAACTCTTTTTCAATTATTAATTTAGAATATTGAGAAAATTGAACGCCAAAGACTATATCGCATGCTCTATGAATTTGTTATTTGTTTTTTTATTAACAAACGAACTTTGTTAATGTTATGCTATGGATACAACCCATATATGAATAAGATGGTTTGCATAAATGTGCGGTCTTTGCAACCCAAATTGAATTTCTTATACGAATGATGGTTAAAGATGATCTTGTAATATGTCCAAAAGATTATCGTTACTCTTGTATACATCACAATAATTGATACACATACATTTCCGCGTGTGTGTGAGCAAAGATCTATTGAGATCAAGTATCAAACACTGCTAGAAAAAGCAAAATTAGTGAGGGAAATTAGTGACGGAAAAAATGAAATTCCTCACAAATTCCTTGGTCGCAAAATTTAGTGACGGAATTAGAGAGGGATTTCACATTTTCCCTCACTAATTTTTGTTTTTTTAGTAGTGAAACTTAGCATACTTAAACTTTCAATAACTCTTTCTAGAAGAAGTAATAAATCAATCTAATAGTTGAATCATCATGTATTACGTTGAGATTCATGTATACATAACTACAAATAATTTAGGCATTGCTTCAAGAATAGATATGTACAAATGTAACAACATCCAAGCCAACATTGATCAACTTGTACAAAAAGTAAAATTTCACTCGTTATGGTGGCTTAAAGCTAATAAGTCCACTTTAATGTTTGACACGCATAGATGGTGGTCGGACCCTTTGTTATGTTTGGGTATCGATTGACCTTTGCTCTTGTTTCTTCATTTAGTGTTTATTCATTGTATGTTTGACTGTTTCTGGGGTGGCACTTTTAGTACATCTTGTACTTAGGTGATCACTGCCTTTGTTAATATATCTCATTTTTATGTCTTCAAAAAAAAGATATGTACAAATGTTATAACTACCATATTATACATAAAATAAGAATATTTGATAGAATATTATTATATAGTTTTCAAATTTTGAATTTTTTTAAAGACATGATATTTGTTTTTAAATATTCAATATTTGTATGTTAATATTTGTTAAAAGTGAGGAAAGAAAAACCCAATTTTTGCACGTAATTTAGCCTAGGACGGTCCTTCCCAACGACTTAGGTTTTCAGAGCCGCCCATGACAACCAAGAATGATTCCATAATAAATTATTATTATTTTTAACAATTTTGCTTTAAAATCAATACCACTTTACTTTGTAAATATTCTGATTCGCATAATTGACGTGAATAAATAAGTAAAATAAATTATGCAATGAAATTTTAAATCTACATTTTACATGTTCATAATAATGTTCTCACTCCAATGGTGTAATATATTCATACATACCTTTACTATCACGAAAGGTTAAAAAATTAGTGAAGGAAAAGATAATGAAAAGTTAGCTAAATTTTATTTAATTATTATGATTATTAAGCTTATTATATAATTCTAAAATAACTTATTGATATATTTAAGAGATAATTAGTGATGATTCTAATGTTATGAAGGGTTTCTAAAATTTCATAATGCTTAAATCATTTAATTATTTTTATAAGACCATGAACTTTATACATTATAAAGAGATCAAGTCATTTACTATTATTTAGATGCAAATAGAAAGAAAAAAAAAATATGGTTGAAACTTTGAAGTTAGTTTATGTTCTGATTTTATTTTTTTCCATATTTCTTGGCATAATAATATGTAATTCTTCTTTAATTAGGTTTTTTGACGTTCGTTGTGAAAAAGATAAAGATTGTCCAAAAATTCCGGGGGTTAATATTAGGTGTCGTAAAGACTACTGTGTACAGGTCTGAAACATATTAATGATATAAATGAGTTCTTGCTCTAGCAAGATAATTGTACAATATATATTATGTTAGAATGTTCCACTTGTTATCATTTAGTTTTTATGCATGCACTAAATATTTATTCCTCCTCCTCCTCCTAATTTTGAAACCATTAATTCAAACCAAGTCTTATCAAATCCATTGTTAATTATGTTTCACGCCTCAGTGAGATGAGACAATATGAAAATATTATCATGAATCAACAATAAGCAGCATCAAAAAGAAATTAAACAAAAAAACTACATTTTTTTAATGTAAAATACATATATTATAAATAAAAAGGTGAAATCTCATGCAAGAGTACAACCATATAGAAATTAGAGTACAAGAAGTACTAAAGTCAAACAATAATAAAAACACATAGAATCCCACCCACAGAAAAACAATAGCAAAAACTAAAACACCAACGGAAAACCAACTAAACTCCTATCAAGAACACTCAACCACAGGCTAAAGTTCAGAGTTCGACTCGACTTTTAACTCGTCGAACTTGGTTCATGAATCAAATGAGTTGAGTTTGAGCTGAAACTCGTTAAATAAATGAGCTGAACTTGAACTATATATAGTTCGACTCAATTGGTTCATGAGTCAACTCGGTTATATATATATATATATATATTTGTAACATGTGGCAAACTACAAGAGGCAACATAGAGAGTTAGCACAAAACAAGTCCCACATCAAAGGTCTTGTAAGCTTACAAAGGCTAACTACATTATAAATATTTGTACAACATGAGGTCAAGGTAAAATAAGCGCTTGTGTTGCATCCTTCTACGATGGGGGTCTGTGTTTTTTCACTGTCATTAAAGTGACATGCACATTCCATTTTTCCAACTTGAACAAAGTAGTTTAATTATTTTTTTTTCAGTTACCACTATTACGTGAGCACTCGGCTTCTTGAACCAATTTGTATATTTAATATTGTTTCGAGCTAACGAACGAATCCTAACGAGTCAAACTGAGTTGCTTATGAACTTTTAACGAGTCGAACTTGGGTCAAAAAAATAGTTTGTATCGAATTCGAGTCGAGTCGAGCTCAGACAAGTTCGACTCGATATATTCGATTCATTTTCAGCCCTAACCACAGCCGAACAAGAGCAAGACTAGGAACATAATCCCCCAGTCAACCAATCCCAGACAAATCTACCACAAGTCACTAACGGTGCCAACATAGAATGTGTTCATGATCCCAACCATAGCAGGAACAAGTGTGACCATAATGATGTGAGCGTTTCGGGATCTCCACAAGGGCCACACAATAGATTGCCAGGTTAATAATAAGAAATCAAACCTCTTCCCCCCCCC
>Ga0228711_1006278_pt1 | contig 17735 bp, 9 predicted proteins | sample MedpolnodulmetaG_2_FD_177996 | JGI IMG/M metagenome (GOLD analysis project Ga0228711, IMG submission 177996) | Root nodule microbial communities from Medicago polymorpha collected in Santa Monica, California, United States - brown nodules | ecosystem: Host-associated > Plants > Roots > Nodule...
TAAGATAGTACTTAGACAGATTGGTAATTCTTTTTTGGCATTCTGGTAATTTATTAGTTGGTAACAACGAACAAAAACCCAAAAAATATATATTTTATTTTTATTTTTTAAAAAAAAAAAAAAAAACTCTATGTTATCCTTTAACAAAATACGTTGTTTTCCTTGCATAAAATTTTTCTTTGATTATATTTTGTCGTACAATAATATTTAATATGGGTAAAAAAATTAATAACATAATACTTGTGTGAGATGACACAGAAATATTTACTCAAAAAGTATGTATATAACATTATAACCCCAATTTTAATAAGATTGTGTATGAGGAGAGCGAGAGATATGTATGAGAAAATTTTTTGACAGAAGATATGTATGAGAAAATATATACCATAAAATATAATTTTCGTCCATATAAATATGTCAACTTTTCGTTTTAGTCTCAAAAAAAAATTCCCAAAAAAATTTCATCTTCACTTTTGGTCCCTCCTTTAGAGTAAATTCATATGTAGAATTCATATTTTTTAATAAAATTTTGAAGAAAATTTATATTTTTGTGGTTAAAAATTTATATTTAATTTATGTTTTGTTAAAAAAATCTATTTTTTTGGGAGATATTTTTACAATATTCTACACATTTCTGCATAATTTCGTTAAGAAATACAAAAAATTACTTTAAAATAAAGAACAAAAGTAATGATTGAAAATTTTATAGGAACTAAAAGTTGAAGGAAAATTTGAGGGACTAATTCAAAAAGTTTGGATATTTATAAGGGCTAAAAATATATTTCATCCTAAAATAAATTTAAGTTAAATTTATTGCTATTTTTTATAACAAAGAGGAAATGACAACAAAAGATAAGGATCAAGATGAGGGAAGGGGTCCCTCTACCATAATTAGCAAACAACAAAGATAAAAAAAAAAAAATGGAGGGTCTGACGAATCAACCAAACTCAAGTTTTCATAATGACCCAAGTGGGTAACTAAGTTATTTTGATGTGCTAAAAAGCCTTTATGTGAAGATCCTTCCCTCTAATTGGATAAAATGCAATTCATATGATGCATCTTCTAGAGTGCTTGGAAGAGAAGCTTGTGAAGGCATGTTTAGATCTAGTCAAGTTGAACATATGGGAAGTTTTGCTGACAACTTAGGCATAGCAAATGCGTTTAGACTGAGCTAGCAGCTGCTATGCTTGCAATTGAAATTGCTTTATATAAAGGATGGTACAATCTCCAGCTAGAAGCTGATTCCAAACTAGTAATTTTAGCGATTTCTTTTATAAACACGGTTCCTTGGAATCTAAGGAACAGTTGTATGCATCTTATAAGAAATATGAACTTCATTATTTCTCACATTCTTAGAGAATGAAACCATTGTGCTGATAAAATGACAAAGTCAAGATTCAATGTTCAAACTTTAACTTGGTGGGATGAAGTCCCTTTAGAGGTTATGTCAGATTTTGCTAGAAACAGGTTAAGATTACCTAACTTTAGATATGCTTATTTTGAAGGGTTTTGGTATAACCCCCTTCTTCCTTTTGTATATCTGCTTTTATAATATATTAAAGGAAGCACTATGCCCCACTTTTGTTTAAAAAAAGTAGTTTTTAGGTGATTGTTTGTTTATAAACAACTCAAACTTGACCCCAAATGTTTATATTTTTTGTATTTGTAATTAGTTTTGATTCAAAATTAATATTAATTTAACTATTTTGATTAAAATGCATAAAAATATTAATTATTAAAGTTGTAAAAAATATATTTTTATAACTTTTACCTAAACAAATTTTAAACACTAATAAATATATAAGATTAAAAATGATACAAAATACACATAATAATATATAAAAACTACATTTTCAATGGAATACAAATAATACATAACAATAAAAAACAAATTACATTTTAACCGACATACAAATTATAATATAAAAATAATGATATAAAATAATAAATTTAATTTTTTTTAGGTTAGATCTATAGTTGATTCAGACTATGTTTTAGTTCACCCTTTGTCATGTCAAGCTTACTTCAATGCAAGTTTTCTATAGTTGACATCATTTATAGGAAATTTGGGCAAAATCATCATGCACTAAAGTTGCTCTAATAGACTAGTTTTTAAAAAGGCTTTTGACTTGACATACCTTTAAAAAGGTTAGACCAGACCTTGAAAATTAGCCTATTACAAACCAAAGATCATGCTTTATTTTTTTATAGCAGGTCAGACTCAGACTTTTTAAAGTTCGGCTCAGTCTAATCTATTTCACCCCTAGTTACACACCTACATATAAACAATCAAGATGAGTTCTTCTTCCTCCTCATTTTGTGCATAATTAGTGCTCTCTTTCCCAATCTAGACATTTATTCTAATAGTGGCCTAGTTTATAACACTTGAAACACTCACTTGTTGCTCAATTAATGTTCTCATCTTCCTTTTCCTATCCACTACTTCCTCCAAATCTTCTATCAGAGTTCATCATCAGTGCTTGTTATCTCTTCTTTATGAACATTGTTAAACTTTGTTCATGTTCTGTTAATGAACTTTGAAGTTCATCAAATCAGGGAAGAATACCTAGACCCTTACATTTCTCAATTGAACAAATAATAAAATTTAAAACAAGCAGGTATGTGTAAGGTTGGTATCATTAAGGTGCAGATTTTAGTTGAATATTAGTATTGGATATGTTTTAAATTATTTTCCCTAAAAAACACTAATATTGGATATGTTTTAAACAAGCATTTCATGTGTAGGGATGGCAATGGGTACCCATTGGGTAGGGTACCATAGTGCCCATCCCCGTACCCATGTTTAAAAAAAATCCCCATACACGAGTCCATACCCTCGTGGGCAATAAATTTGGTGCCCGTCCCCATACCCTATGGGTATCTAAGTGCTCGTACCCGAACTCATTACCCGCACTTTCACAACAAAAAAATAATAAATAATAAAAATATCACAACATAATTAAAATATAATATGAAATATTCTAAATCGACATATCAAATATTACGCATCATATATTTAGCCAAATAAAAGCATCTAAAATATAAAAAATAAGTGCATATTACAATAAATATCAAAGATTTTGGATTAATTGACTAAAGTTAATATAAATAAAATTATTGGTATAATATATATAATGTGCGGGCATGGGGCGGGGTGGGCACTAGAGTGCCCGTACCCGCACTCATACCCATTCAAATTTGCGGGTAATTACCCGTGCTCATGCCCATACCCAACAATGTGGGCATTTACCCGCCCATCATGGGTATTTTTTGCAGGTGCCCACTGAGCTTGGGTCTAATTGCCATCCCTATTCATATGTGAGGTTAGTTTCAAAATAGGAAACAGAATTTACAACAAAGAATTTTAAAATTTTGAAAACTAACTGAGAACTATTGTTGAAAAATGGAAACTTTAAATACTTTCATGAAGTAGACAAGCCCTAAATCTCCGTGTGTTGTGTTCCATTTTGCATTTATTGTTTAGAGTTTTGTACATAATGTTTGAGCTCTCATCTCATTGCTTTTAGATTCTCATTTGTGGCGTGGAAGATTTTCGCTTGTATCGAGCATGAAATTAGAGATAGAAATAAGCGATAATTTTTGAGATAATCATCATTTTTTTTACCAAATTGTTGTGGTGGGATTCGTGGTTGAAGGGTGACCTTTTAAGTAATTGGTTCAAACGTTTGTTAGACTTAATTGGAAATCAAATCTTTTTTGTTGTCGCGATGTACTTTTTAGGTTGAGGTGTTGGTGGAGAGGCGTAGGTTACTAGTTTAGGAGGAAGAACAAGTAGATGAGTGTTGTACATTGCTATTTAACATTTTCTAATAGGATGGTGTAGTTGATACTTGGGATTTGAATCTTGATCTTGGAAAAGGATACTCAGTGGCGTGTACTCCTTTAATCATCTTTTTGTGCTTTGTGAACACTTTAGGAGTTTTTTTTTTTTCTCAATGACTTAGAATCTCTTCTGCATGCCTGAATAACTTTGGCGACCATTTCACTCATATTTTGGAATTAGGAGGTAAATCTAAAAAAGTTTGGGCTTCTGTATGATAGATTTTGTTGGCTTCTGTTTAGGTAATTTGAAATGAGAGAAATTATCGTATCTTTCAACATAAAGACTTTCTCTCTAAGTTGTGCCCACCATCCTACTACCCTCTCCAAAGTACCTCAAATTTAAAATTAATCTCCTTATAACACTTGCAGCATAATGTTGTGTAGCAACTCTCACATCCACAAATCATATTCCTCCACCTTCTGAGGCATTGGTTGTAAACAATCTCACAAGATTGTCAGCTTCTTCCACTTTCTTGCCTTGAAGCCATTTATGCCTTACTGGTGAAATTAATTCACTATTGATGATCTTCTTCATTTTCATCCATTGTTCTCCATAAGGAGTGAGTGTTGCGCTTAGATATCCACAAGTAACATACTCACTAGACCAAGTGATGGGTCTTGAAGCAAAAACAAAGTCTTGTTTTTTCAAGAATTCACATGCAATTTCAGGACTGCTAATTGAAATTACATGAATGTTTCCTAATCGAGTGCATGCAATTTCATTGTTTAGTTCACTCATCACCTTTTGTATCCATTTTAAAGTAGACCTATTTGCTATTATTTCTGGGAGACTACCTATGATTGGCCAAGGTTTAGGCGTTGGAGGGAGTGGAAGTTTTTCTGATTTATGGGTGTTATGTTTGATAAAAAAAATTAACGATGAGGGTGTGACAAGTAATGTAAGTTTGAGGGAGTACCAAAATATTGTTGGTGGCACCTGGTGAGTAGGCATGGCAACAAAATCCGTGTCCGTGGGTACCCGCCAAACCAACCCCAATTTGACGGGTTTTCCTCGATTTGACTGAGTTTGGGTATGGGTTTGGGTTTTCCCCAATTTCAAAATGTGGGTACGGGACGGGTAACAGGAATATAGGTACCCCCAACCCATACCCAAACTCTACCCGAATGTAGAAAATTACCTTTTTACCCCTTTATTACCCCTCTTAAGAGAAACTCAAACCCTAAAAACCATTTCATCACATGTGTCTGTCAGTTTCATCACATGTGTCTGTCAGACGACATCACTCGCTCGAGTTTTCTCTCTTCTTATTGGAACTTCAAGTGTTTTTCTTGATGATTTATGCTTAATTTTTTTTTCTGGATTTTGTTTTATTTTGTTTTTTGTTATGTTCGATTCTGTTTGTTATGTTCATAACCATGAGATAATGGAATGTCTTGAATTGATATGATATGTTACAATTGACCAAAGTTTTGCGAAGACTATCAATATTTTTGTTAATTTTAAAGTTTGGTGGAATCAATGGAATGAGATTTGTAACATGTACAAACACGCGAACAACAACACAATTGTATTAGTGTTTGGTTAATATGACTTTTTGTGACTAATGTTATGTGATGGAAATACTAGTGCAGAAGAGATTTATTTAAATAGTGCTGCTATACATAAGAAAAAATCAAGTAAATAAATAAATAAAGTCTTAGAAGTTAGAACATTCATCCATTTTATCCCTCGTTTCATCCATTTTATCCCCCGTTATACTGTTCAAGCTGCTGATGATTTTCGAATGCATTGAATTAGAATCTCATTGGGGACGAGGATGGGGCGGGAATAACCGAACCCATTAGGGACGGGGATGAGATTCAATTTTTCATCGTTGTTGGGTATGAATAGGGTAACGGGTAAGTATACAAGAGTAGGGGATGGGGATGGGGAAGACGATACTCATCCCCACCCCGCCCCATTGACATGCCTACTGGTGAGAGAAGGTTTAATGATCGTTTAGTAATGTTATAGTAGCGAGGGGTTAGGGACTTGTGTTGTTATATGAATGGATGTCCAACTCTTGTACCCTCCCTAATTATATTTTTTTTTCATTTTATCTATAGAATAAATTTCATTTTGCCTTTAAAAAAGTAAATAAAATAAGAATGGCAAAGTAAAAAAAAGACAAAATTATACTAAAGGTCATTTATCTTATTTATTTGTAACACATTAGTCCTTTATCTTTTTTTGTCCCGCTTAGATACTTTATCTATTAAAATGTACACAAGTTAATCCTTTTGTTTATTTTTCTGTTAAAAAAATATGAAATATTTATTTTATTAATAACTTTATTTTACAAAATCTTTCTTGATAAAAATAAACATGTTCATAAATCATATGAACATCTTCTTCTTCATCTTCTTCCTTATATAAAAAAAATTTCCATCCAAATACACCTACATATTCCTTAAATATTTTCACTTCCATCTTCTTCTAAACACAAAATTCAAAATCCCCAAATTTCATACCCTAAGTTTACCAAACTCATAAATTTAGATTCAAAATAGATAAACGCATGTTATGAATTTGTATTAACAGCTATGGATGTCCAGAAATTTAAAATGAAATGGCATGAAGATGGAAGTGGTGAAGATGAGATGGAGGAGCGATTGGAAAACTTGCGAGAGAGGAACCTTATTGATACTATCCAAATAATAAGTGAGATTGAATTTGGATTCAAAATAGATAAACATCTTCTTCTGTTGCATCAAGCTTATGTGACTAATCAACCAACCCATAAATATTATCAGACAATGAGTGTCCCATAGATGACATGAATCCAGAAATTTATTTTCTAGTCTTTTTTTTAAATATACATCGACCTCATTTTATTCTTTTTTTTCTTTCTAATTTTGTTGTTTCAGAGTTGTTTGTAGATGATTTAAACTCATAGATGTTAATACAAATTCATAACATATGTTTATCTATTTTGAATCCAAATTTATGAGTTTGGTAAACTTAGGGTTTATGAAATTTGGGGATTTTGAATTTTGTGTTTAAAAGAAGATGGAAGTGAAAATATTTAAGGAATATGAAGGTGTGTTTGGATGGAAAAAAAAATTATTTAAGGAAGAAGATGAAGATGTTCATATGATTTATGAATTTATTTATTTTTATCAAAAAAGATTTTATAAAATAAAGGTATTACTAAAATAAATATTTTCATGTTTTTTAATAGAAAAATGAACAAAAAGATTAACTTGTACATATTTTAATAGATAAAGGACCTAAACAGGACAAAAAAAGATAAATGATTAATGTATTACAAATAAATAAGATAAACAATCTTTAATGTAATTTTCCCTAAAAAATATTAATTGCTCACAATGAAGGTAACAGATCAAGTCGGGTATTGTTAGGTACCACATGGTAGTACCACAAAAGCCAAGCCACTTGTGGCATTGAGCCAAGGTTTATTCATGCGCGTGGATGGCAATGGGTACCCATTGGATATGGTATCATAGTGCCCACCCCCATACCTGCGTTTTAAGAAAATCCTCATACTCGAGTCCATACCCTCGTGGGCAATAAGTTTAGTGTCCGTCCCCATATCCTATGGGTATCTAAGTGTCAGTACCCGCACCTATTACCCGCACTTTCACAACAAAAAGATAATTAATAACAAAAAATATTACAACATAATTAAAATATGATATGAAATCTATAAAATATTACGCATCATATTATTTAGTCAAATAAAAAAATCTAAAATATAAAAAACAAGTGCATATTACAATAAATATCAAAGACTTAGGATTAATTAACTAAATTTAATATAAATAAAATTACTGGTATAGTCTATATAATGTGTGGGCATGGGGCGGGGTGGACACTATAGTGCCCGTACCCGCACCCATACCCGTCCAAATTTGCGGGCAATTACCCGTGCCCAGACCCATACCCAACAATGCGGGTATTTATCCGTCCATAGTGGGTATTTTTGCGGGTGCCCATTAGGCTTGGGTCCAATTGCCATCCCTAGGTATTAGCAAGCATGCGTAACACCCCTAAACTTAAAAACATGAATATTTAAATTTAAAGTACTTTTTTCAAAGAAGGAAAAATGATGATTCTAAAACTTAATTAACAACCCATGGAGTAACCGACTTTAAAATGATGATTCCTCCACCTTTTGAGACATTCGTTGTACGCAAATCTCACAAGATTGTTAGCCTCTTCTACTTTCTTGTCTTGAAGCCATTTATGCCTTACTGGTGAAATTAATTCACTGATGATGATCTTCTTCATTTTTATCCATTGTTCTCCATAGGGAGTGAGTGTTGCGCTTAGATATCCACAAGTAACATTCTCACTAGACCAAGTGATGAATCTTGAAGCAAAGTCTTGTTTTTTCAAGAATTCACGTGCAATTTCAGGATTGCTAACTGAAATTACATGAATGTTTCCTAATCGAATGCATGCAATTTTTTTGTTGGTGAAGAATGAAGGCAAATGCTCTGGTTCAAACAAAGAGAATCAATTTTCAACTCGTTCTTTTCCTTTTTCAATTTTTATTGATAGGAAAAATGGATCATATTTTGTTTTCAAATGTATAAAGTAACAATAATGAAAATAAGATGAAAAAAAAATGAATCAATAATAGTATTTTATTGATAAATAGTAATATTTATGAATTTTTATCTATTGAAAAGATTATTGTAAGTTATCTTCAAACCAGAAGTAAAATTTTTAATTTTTTTATAAGCAATTAAGAAATCAATAAAATTGTTGAAAAACGAAGGAAAAAAAAATCAATTAAGCCCTCAAGTTTGATGAGTTGTCAGAAGGTTAATTAACGTTAATTCAGGAATTCTCAGATTTATTTGCAAATGGACAAATGATATCATTTTTATATCACTCATTTAGAAAATATTCACTAAGAATATTATACGACATGTTTTTATATTTCGATTTGATTTAGTAATCTCTTTCAGAATATGAAATATATGCCTCAGTAAAATTAATCCCTTCAGATAATTTTATATAAAAATATCAATTGAGTCATATAAATATATTGTAACATGTACTTCACATATATATTGACACTTTCAAGTGGTGCTAGACTTAATCAAGTATGATAATCTACTCGAATTCACTTTTGGTGAAAACGTCTCTTCAAAACTAATAGTAGGTTTCACCATAACTCATAAACAATAAGGCAAGCTTTATATATCAATATTTTATGATTCTCATTTTATTTTCACATCTTCGTATGCATGTACTACTGGTCTAATGACCATTCGCTTTCCAAAGCTAGTTTGAATTCACATCAAATACGTCTTTTCATTTAGTCAATTATTGAATATATAATCCTTACTAGACTTTGATTCATGATCCTCATTATCATTTTTCATATATAGCGCTATATTTTATGTAAAAACATCGTCAACATTGACAACGGCGAGAAATAAGTGAAACATGTTGCTTTTCACTTAAAGAATATTTTGAACAGTGGCATAGGTGTTGTTGTATTTGGATCGAAGAAATTCGGGAGTTGGGTGGAAAATATTGGGAATTTGAAAAAGAAAGGAGATGAAGAAGTGAGATGGTTTTGAAGAGGATGCGAGGTTTAGAGGAATGTATTTGCGGTATTAAAAGTGTTAGTGAGAAAGTTAATTTGTGATTAACTATGAGATTTTAGCTTTCATTTAATTATTTTGATCTAATCTTAAGTGTGTATGAGGTTGTTATTAGTAAAATAGTCGTTGGAGTTAGCATCGGTTTGGTATACTGGTTCATTAGATCTCAAAAATAGAGAATCGAAGTAAATCATGTCGGTTCGGTTCAATTTCGAAGTGAAACAGACAAGGTTGAAAACTTTTTTTTGTTTAAATTTTCAGTTTTTTCTTAACCACTTACACCCCTAGTGATCCACAAGACTAGTTAGTTTATGTTGCACTTTATTTGATATGTCTATACACTATTAGAGAGAAATAAGAGAGAGACTAGATGAGTAGGTCAAAGAGAAACATAAAATTAAAGGGAGCCCAAAATTAAATAGAGAAATAGATATTGATTATAGGCACGTGAGAAAGAGAAGAGAGGAGGAAGAAATACTACATTCGGTCCTTATTATAAAAAAATTCACTTTTTAAATTTTGTTAAATAATTAATATATAAAATAAATTTAAAAATTGAATTTGTTTCGCATAATAGAGACCGGAGGGAGAGGCACATGATCATATATGCACCAATAATCAATCTTTATTTTGTAATACAATTTTGGGGTACTATTCGAAACTATAATATTGTATATATTAACTGCATGTTTCAATTCACAATAAGCTTGATAGAATCATCGTATGTCACATGAATTTTATGAAGATTACACTTTCAGTATTTAACAAAATCACAATGGTATTGAGATTTTGTCTTGCTCCTCCGTCTTTCCAAACATGCACTAAAAAGGTTTACAAGGAGGAAGTGGTAACCCACATAATCTACGATTACCCAAAAAATATGATTTAGACATTTTAGCCATACTTTTAGGAATTCTCCCTCTGAGCCTATTTCCTGAAAAATCCACATTTTGCAAATCCATCAAATTTCCAAACGTTGCTGGAATTTTTCCAGAAAAATGATTATTGCCAAGAAATAATTCCCTCAAACTACTTAAATTTCCAATGGAAGCAGGCAAATTCCCATTAAACATGTTGTTCTGAAGATTCAAATTTTTCAAATTCTTGAGATTCCCAATCTCAGAAGGTAAAACACCACTTAACAAATTATCTGATAACCTTAAAAATGTTAAAGAACTAAGTCCTCCAATAGAAACAGGAACATTTCCTTCAATCTTGTTTTGCATTATATCAAGTGTATTTAATTTTTTAAGACCACCAATTGATTCTGGAATTTTTCCACCAATTTTATTTCCAGACAAATCTAGAAATCCTAGATTTTTAAGATTTCCAATGCTCTCTGGAACGCCGCCGATAAGATTGTTTTTTTTAAGATCAAGACTAGTTAGAAGCTTCAAGTTTCCAATTGAAGATGGAATTCTTCCAGAAAAATTATTTCCCGATAGACCAAGTTCTAATAAGGAGATCAAAGATCCAATCTCGGAAGGTAAATCACCAGATAATTTATTGTCATTAAGGTAAAGTTTCTCAAGTTTGGTAAGTTTATCGAACTCCACAGGAATTGGACCATTCAATTGCATTAAACCGATGAGACTTAAAATTTTGAGATTGGTTAAGTTTCCAAGATAAGGTGATAATGTTCCTGATAAATATGTATCAAAAGGTAAATTGATGCCGTCGTCGACGGTTCCGGAAAGAGTGAGACTAACAACTCTTCCTGTGGTGGAATCACATTTGACTCCATTCCAACCTTTGCAACAATCAGAGGACAATGTCCAAGAATTCAATAGTTGTGATGGGTCAGAGGTTATTTTGTTCTTGAATTGTAGTAATGCTTCTTTGTCTATTGCATTACAAGCTTTAGAATGTGAGATGAGTGACGTGAGGAGAAGGAAGAATAAGGGTAGCAAGAAGGATTTGGTGTATAATGTGTGCATTTCCATTTTGTAGATTTTGCTTTTGAAATTGAAATTGGTATTGTTGGTACTAAGAAAATGAATTTTGCATTTGTATTTATAGTGATAAGTTATAAGTTACGTTTGAACTATAAGTAGGTGTGACAAGCCTTTTTACCATCTGTTTTTACCTACTTCCTGTTTGTTATAACGTTTTTTGTGACACAATATTTGATTAAAAAACAATTAACTAAATTTAGAAAAACGTATGAAATCCGTGTATGGTAATGTCATCTCTTGAAATCACGAACACTAAAAATAACTTAAGATAGTACTTAGACAGATTGGTAATTCTTTTTTGGCATTCTGGTAATTTATTAGTTAGTAACAACTAGCAAAAACCCAAACAATAAAAAATTATTTTTATTTTTATAAAAAAAAGCTCTATGTTATCCTTTAACAAAATACGTTGTTTTATTTGCATAAAATTTCTCTTTGTTTATATTTTTCCAAACAATAATATTTAAGGTTAAATATGTTTTTGGTTCCTACAAAAGTAGAAACTTTTAAGTTTAGTCCTACTTAATTTTAGTAGTTTTTTTAGTCCTTATAAAAAAATTATGCACTCAATTTTAGTCCCTTCTAAATTAAAACTTGTTTAATTATGTTTAAAATCTCTTTGTATATTTTGTAGACGTGTTAAGAGCATTACTAAAATTTCCTCCGCAACAAATTAGCTCAAAATTTGATTTCTATGTCCAATTTTTTTTTTACTTTTATCTTAAACTTTTGTGGTTTCAAAAAATTCATCTTTAATTCATCTCATGTTAAAAAATTCTAAATTTTAGTAAATGGACATTTTATAATGTTCGCGTGGTTCAAAAAATTGTTTAAAAATTTAAGAGTTTGAAGATAATTAAACAAATATAATTTTAGCAGGAACTAAAATAACATGTAATTTTTTTTGTAAGGACTAAAAAACTATTAAAATTAAGTAAGGACTAAACATTGAAGTTCTTAATTTTATAGGGATCAAAAACATATTTAACCATATTTTTTATAACAAGAGGAAATGATAACAAAAGATAAGGATCAAGACGATGGAAGGAGGTCCCTCTACAATTATCAACAAACAACAAGAATAAAGAAAATGGAGCATAACTCAGTATGGACTTAGCCCACCAAAATTGACGTCAGGGGGAATCGAACATGAAACCTTGATAGAATCATATTCTAAGGTTGCAAGTCAACCGTTAGACCAACCCCAAATGGGTCATCTAGGAGAAATATTAGTGTCAAAACATACCACAATGTTTGCTTTCGGTATGAGCTTGGATACATCTAGGGAAAAAATATGCTTTTTTTTTGTACAAAATAAATGTTAAATTTATTGCTATGTTATTGTTTTTTATAAACAATTGTAGCAACTTGAATTGCTTTATATGTTTCTTTAACAACAACAAAAAATGATGTGTGATTTTGAAAGGAAAACAAGTTGATTCATATTAGTAGTGGATTTTAAGGTTAGAGGTCAATTCTTTCAAAAAAAAAAAAGGTTAGAGGTCAATTAAATTCCTCGTCAGTGGACTATAAAAATAAAACAGTTAGATTTAATTAATGATTTATATATGTTAAAAATAAAAATGAGAGCATCTACAATTCCCTCAATGTATCATGCCCCTCCTATCTTGACCTCTACCTCTCCAATGGTGGCCATTCAATTAAATATAATTCCAAAATTTCCAATAGCTATCGTTGAATGAATGTTGAGTTGTATTGGTTTTCAATCTAGCATATGGGATAGTCACAATTGAGCGAGAGGGTCAAAGTTCAGCTACTCCCAATATAACTCATCATATCTTCACCAATTAAATTCTTTCTTGTCAAATTTACAAGATCCCTAATTACACTGTTGAAGCACCTTGCAAAAAAAATTGAGAAAGCTTAATTAAAATCCTTCCATTGAATCACGACATGTACGTGATAGGGAAAGATATAGGGTGGGAATTATAGATGCTTTCATTTTTATTCTTAATGGATCTAGAACATTAATGAAATCAAACGGTCTTATTTTTATGGTCCACCGATGACGTATTTAATTGATCCGTCACTTTAAAATCCACTCTCATTATTATTTAATTGAGTATTTAATTTACTTAATTGTAAATAAATTATAAAAATACTTATGTTACATGACCGTTAAAAAGCAACACCGAGTGTATGATTTTGTTAATTGACGAAAATAGTCTCTGGAATTTATTAAAAAAAAGGGCATGTTTAGCGGAAGATGTAAGTTTATGCTTTAATATAAAGCAGACTTTTAAATAAGCTTTCAGACTTTAAAAAAGTCATATCAAACCTTAAATATTATTAGCCCATTGGAGGTCAAAGGTCATGTCTAATTTTTTTTTTTTATAGTAGGTCAAACTCAAGCTTTTTAAAATCCAGTTTGGTCTGACGTATTCCGCCCCTAGTTACACACCTCCATATGATCAATCAAGATGAGTTCTTCTTCCTTCTCATTTTGTGCATAATTAGTGCTCCCTTTACCAATCTAGACATGTATTCTAATAGTGGCCTAGTTTATAACACTTGAAACACTATCTTGTTGCTCAATTAATGTTCTCATCTTCCTTTTCCTATCCACTTGCTTAATCTTCTTTACTTAAATTTATAAACAGACTCAAATTGTAAAACATAGTTCAATTCACATTTTGATTTCCTCTTAAGAGGAGGCACTGACTCTTGGAATAGCAGAAAGAGCATAAGAGAAGGATTTGAAGCAGAAGACAAGAAGAGGAGGACAAACAAAGTGGAGGACAAAAATTGTGAAACATGGTTCTATTTACGTTTCATCATTGTTATTGTTAGAGAGAGAATGTAACCATGGCCAAAGAGAGAGTCGGTTAATGCTTCCCGTTTCCATTTCTTAATTAAATTATATTTTTTTAATTTAATAGTGAGGTGTCATATTTTAATTGGATGGATGTAAGAATTATTTGTTGGGTGAGTGTTCACACAAGAGTTTCTCTAGTATTAGTATTGGATATGTTTTAAATTATTTTCCCTAAAAAACACTAGTATTGGATATGTTTAAAACAAGCATTTTGAGGTTGGTTTCAAAATAAGAAAAAGAATTTAAAACAGAGACTTTTTAAATTTTGAAAACTTAGAAACTACTCCCTCCGTCTCAAATTGTATGTCACTTTAGAGAAAGATATTTGTTCCAAATTATATGTCGTTTTCTAATACCAATGAAACATTAATGTTACTTTTCCTATTATATCCTTAACTATTTATTAAAATATCTTTTTTCAATTCTTTCATTTATCTTTCCCATATCAATTATTAAGGACAATTTTGTAAAACAACTCATAATATATTTTTTTCATACAATATTAAATACGTGTGAAATGCCCAAAACGTCATACAATTTGGGACGATGGGAGTAAAAACTATTATTGGAAAATGGAAATTTTAAAAACTTTCATGAAGTAGTCACGCCCTAAATCTTCGTGTGTTGTGTTCCATTTTGCATTTTAATGTTTAAATTTTGTACATAATGTTTGAGCTATCATCTCATTGTTATTAGATTTTCATTTGTGGCGTGGAAGATTTTCTCTAGTATCGAGCATAAAATAGAGATAGATATAAGAGATAATTATCAGTTTTTTTTTTTTTTTTTGCCAAATCGTCTTTGTGGTCGGATTCGTGGTTGGAAGGTGACCCTTTAAGTAGTTGGCTCAGATGTTAATTAGACTTAGCTAGAAATCAAATCTTTTTTGTTGTCGAGATGTACTCTTTAGGTTGAGGTGTTGGTGGAGAGGCGTGTAAGTGACAACTTAGGTTACTAGTTTGGGAGAAAGAACCGGTAGAAGAGTGGTGTGCCTTGCTATTTAACATTTTCTTGTAAGACGGTGTAGTTGATACTTGAGATTGGAATCTTGATCCTGGAAAAGGATACACAATTAGTGGCGTGTACCTCCTTAAATTTTCAACCATACTTACACAAATATTAAATAGATCAGGCTTAATATTCAATGAAATGATAATTAGAATATATGTATAGTTTAATTCAAGAAAAACACTAATTTGTTTAGACCTCAAATATCCAAAGTGATGTCTTAATCGTCCTGCTCCGAGTCCAACATAACATATTTGACCATATATGGAACAAAATAGCTTCTTTGAAGGTTTATGTGTTTGCTTGGCAGTTGTTTGGTAATTGTCTCTCAACTAAGGATAACTTCGTCGACAGGTTATCCTGTCCAATTCCAATTTATGCACCGATTGATGCATGCTGAAGGAAAATTATAATCATCTTTTATGTTTTGTGAAAACTTTAGGAGTATTTGTTTTTTGGTTTTCAATGACTTAGAATCTCTTCTGCATGTCTGAATAACCTTGGCGGCCATTTCACTCAATTAGTGGAATTAGGAGGTAAATCTAAAAAAAATGGTCTTCTCTATGATTGATTTGGTTGGCTTATGTTTGGGTAACTTGAAATGAGAGAAATTATTGTATATTTCAACATAAAACTCTCTCATGGATCAATTAATTGATAAAGTGAAACTTATTTAGTGGTTGAAAGCAAAAAATTATAATTTAACTTTTGTGGCTAAATCCTCTTCAATGTGATTTATTACCTAACATTTAATCTCACTCATTCTCTTTGTTGGTTCTTTAATTTTGAACTATGACATTTATAACACCTTGATTTTTACCTCTGCATTCTAAGTCGAATAAGATTCTTTGTTGGTTTTAATATATATCATTTTAACTTAAGAAAAACTTTTTTTTACCAATGGTAATTACAAGTTTTAGAGAAGAGAAAGTTTATATAATAACTAAATAACAATAAGATTGGGTTGCTTAAAAAAACCAATAAGATTAGATGAATTCGGATTGAATGAATCACATGATCTAAGGACACTCAAAAATACGGTTAAAGAGTAAACCTGTCTATAAACTCATTACACGTTGATTTTTTTTTCCTTTCTAATATAGTGTAATTAAGATCTTTTACCTTGGTAAGCGCCTCAAACTATCCCCATCGCTTGGGCTATTTAGATATGCTATAGGACTTTTGGAAGAGGACACCTACTTTTTTTTTCTTTTTTTATTAGGATTACGCTGCCTTTTAAATGATGACTTTAGAAATTGAACCTAGGTTCTTTTTATGATGAGAGTCGTGTTGTTAACTCTCCCAATACCATGTTGGTTACACCTCTTGTAGATGTCTCAAAGTATCTGCATGGCTTAAGTTCTTTAAACGTGTTATGAGATTAATCCTCGAGTCAACGGTGAAACATTTTTTTTGTTCTCAAGATCAGACTACCTCTTAAATAGACGACTCAAGAAATCAAATTCAAAATCTTTATTATAGGAGAGTTATGTTGCCAACTCCTTCAACACCATGATGATTACACATTGGTTTCTATATACATGTATTTTAAGGTTGTTTTGCACATAACAATAAATAATTTTGATTAATAGGAATATTTAAATATATCCTTACATTTCGTTGACTCCATCACTCATTATTCTCTTTTCATTGATTCGTGTAAGTGTAGTAGTGTACAAGAGACAAGATTCAATAAAAACAACAAATACACAAAATACTCAACAATGTTTCAATTTTATCTTGTAAGTCAGCAATGTTTCCCTTTTCAATTTTATCTTTCAATGCATTATCATATTGCTCAACAAATTGCTTCAATGTTGTCTTTGAGCTTACATATCCATCAAAAAACGAGTTCATACTTTCACTTTGTTGTGTAGTTGACGTTCCAGCCCAAAATGTGTCCCTTACATATGCAGGGACCCAACGATGTCGCTCAACAAATAACCCTTTCAGCCATTCGTTATCCTGTAGTTTGTAACACTCAATCATATTTTCCCACCTCGTCATAAAATCACTTTTGGTAAAAGAATCATATACAATATCATGCAAAAGTGTTTTGATAGACTCGTAGTCGGAGTGGCTACCAAACTTTTATGGAATCTTTTTCATTAAATAACCAAGTAAAAGTTTCAGTATCCTCATTTGACAACAGCACAACCCAACAACATAGACTGACCGTGATGATTTACTCCAACAAAAGGAGCAAAAGGCATGTCATATTTATTTGTTAAGTAAGTGGTGTCGAAAGTTATGACTTCGCCAAAATATTCATATGCAACCCTACATCTTGCATCTGCCCAAAACACATTTCGTAACCGACTTTCATCATCCACATCCATCACATAATAAAATTGACTGTTTTGCTTTTGCATCCTCACAAATTATTTTTGTATTGCTTCAGCATCTCCTGTCCCAAGTCGTAGTCGTCTTACTTTGTCTATGTAGTTTCTGCAGTCTTTTTCTCCAAATGTGAGATTTTCATACCCATCTGCTTCAACGACAAAGGATC
>Ga0228711_1006280_pt1 | contig 17733 bp, 21 predicted proteins | sample MedpolnodulmetaG_2_FD_177996 | JGI IMG/M metagenome (GOLD analysis project Ga0228711, IMG submission 177996) | Root nodule microbial communities from Medicago polymorpha collected in Santa Monica, California, United States - brown nodules | ecosystem: Host-associated > Plants > Roots > Nodule...
AGAGAGAGAGAGAGAGAGAGAGAGAGAGAGAGAGACTAAAACATAATCAAAACACCTCTACATTTTATTTTATTGTTATGTTTTTTAACATATGTACAATGCCATTAAATATTCAGATGTAGATAGGTTGTGATTTACAAAATATACAATTCCAGGTAGTTGATTATTTAATTGTACCAACATGATAATGACATTAAGTTCGTGTTATGTAATTTAGATTTTAGGCTTCATATACTATTGACATTCAGCATCTGATAAGTATCCAAACACTTCTGAAATCTCAACAGCTTCCTTTTGATGGCAGATATGATTATAGTATAAGCTATCAAAATTCACTAATTTACATATTTTGTTGCTAATATATATTCTATTTCTGCATTAACCTTGCATATTTTTTCTACGCCACTTACCACCATGATATCGGAAAATCCAACAGTCGAACATAATCATAGTCTGAGATTTATCCTCTCAGATATCCTAATGATATCGGAAAATATCCTATCGCCTCCAATAGTTACACCGGTGGCTCCAGAAGCAACTCGCAAAACATCTTCAATCAACGCAGCGCTTCCCAAAATATTGTTGACGCGTGCTCCGCTCTCTAGACTTCTCCCTTCGAGAACACTACTTCGTTGTTTTTGTTTATACTCTCTTATATATGTAGCCATGCCAGAAGGATTGAACCGTGTTCTTCTGCGCCATCCTTTGGCGCACATGAACCCTGAACTTACAACATTCAAATGCTCGTCGCCGTCAACTAAAGAAATATCATTTTGTAATTTACTTCCCTTTTCTACATTAGATGAATTATTAATTTGGAAAGGAATATGCTTGTACTTGTCAGAATGCGATATCTTGTGTACATGTGATCTTTCAGTCGGAATTTCGACACCATATAGACAGTATATTTCCATATTCGGAGCATCGGGTAGTCTGAATAAGAAATTCACATTTAGTTTTCAAATCAATGAATCAAATAGGGTAATCAAATGTAGTACCAGCGTTGTCAAATAGCAGCGCTAAAGCGTAGCAGAATTTGAACAAATCACTATTATTCAAAAGTGTTTCATAAATCTACATACTTACTTTGTTTCAAGTGGATTAGACCAGTATTTGTAATGTGCATATTTAGGATCATCCAAATTCTCTGCTATCCCGTGAGAGAAATGAGCCTCGGCACGCTTCATCATATTTGGAGCAACAAAATTAAGTAAATCAAGATCAGTTCTTCCTGTACTAGCCTTTCTTTTAGGAAAATTTGGAATGCTTCCTCTACGTATCTCATTACATTCAGTCCGAACATCCTCACATGATAAGTTAAAGGAAGTAGAATTATGTTTAGATGAAATTTCCTGCAGAAAAGAAATATACGGATTATTGTTTCGAAATGTATATGACACATCAGAAATTTTGTCACATGATTTGAACTATACTGATCAAATCAGAAAATTTCACACATCCATGCAGAAACGGACAAAATAACAGTGAATGGAACAGTGCAGTAGAGGTTCAAAAAGTGATTCAACAAATGATGAAATGCCTTGTAAACATGTACAGTAATGAAGTTATAGCAAATTAAGAGAAAAACAAATAGTATCATATGGTACCTCTGCTTCTGAATCAAGTGTAGTGAGAAGCGAAGCAAGTAACTGTGAAACGGCCTTGCCAAAAGAGTTTATTCCTCCATACTTTGTAGGTTCTTTTATGTGGATACATTTCTGCATATCGCGGCAGTTATAAGTGTTGTTACTTGCAAAGTGCTTCACATGTCCCCTCTTTACCTGATCACATTTACTCCGTTCATTAGGACCCGAATCCAAGTCACCCCAGATGGTTTCACCGCCTTTTGGCATCAATGAGATGATTGAATCCCAAGTTCTACATACCCGCAAGACATGTTCAACCGTTTGAAGACCAAGGTAATCAAAATTTAAAATGCCAGAAGTCACGGCTCTGCAAAATTGTGAAAACACTCCATATTTTCAGATTTAAACAGTCTAGGCAGATTGTGTCTTCCTTTTGATTCATAGAAACGTATAAATAGATGGAACTACCGTTGAATTGAACACACAGACACGCACACGCATACACACGTAAGTACTATTTTAAATTTTCCAGTTTTACTTTCATATTATCTGCTGAGATTTTGATTGCGATGATCGCTTGCACCCTATGAAGCACGGAGACGGACACAGACACCGATAATAATTTGATAAAATCACATAATTCAATGAAATCATGTGTCGTGTCAGTGTCGGACATTGACGCTAGTCCGACACCATGATACGCCTAATCCAAGGAGTGACTGTGCTTCATAGCTTGCACCTTATTCAGTTTTTCTTCTTATTCAAAAAATTGTTTTCCAACTTAACATTGATGATACCTTCAATCTTTTCCTGAAGTTCACATTTAAAATCCCCATAGATTATTAATGATGGCATCCAGGGACTATCTAGATTGGTTTTCCTGAGTTTATCTACTGTCATAAGCACTTATGTGACTGTTTAGGAGAGCTTCTGGAAACAGTTGTCGAGTCCATAGGTAGATTTCAGATTATTTCCAAAAGCTCTCCATTATAACTGATGAAAACAGCTTAATATTTATATGAAAACCGTTTGATTTTATTTTATCTTTGGTTGATAAAAGTACCTTATACATAAGCATTTATGCTATAGGTGCTTAATTAAGCTGTTTTGCCAAACAGGGTCACAATCTACTTATGTTATATGATTTCTACAATTCCAAATTATACCTTCAAATTTCGCATGAAGAGGTTAAATTGAAACAAAGGATTGTGTTGCAAGGACTAACCTGACAAATGCAGCATCACTGCCTTCGGCTGAAAATATATTGCTAACTGCCCTCGGAACACCGAGAAATGCCGGGCTGATATTCATGATTGCTTTGATATGCTTTTCACACCAACCTGGACCACCACCACCACCCATGGGAGGCGGTGTCTCAACCCATTTTAGGAAATGGAGGAAATAAATAGCCCCCATAGACTGAGGCACAACTACCACTTTCTTATAGCCATTTGTTATATACATAAGCTCAATTTTACTTTTCAATCTACTAAGAGCTTGGTCTCGAATCTGTTTTGTTCAATTAAAACCAAATTAATCGAAACTTATTTCTGCAAACATGCCAACATTGCTTTTCTGCTTCAGAACTTTTTTGGCTATATAAGCGTAAAGGAAAGTCATAACGATGCGAGAACAAAGCAGAAGAATATAAAAGACTCATACAATTTTTTATCTATAGCTTAGGAAACTATAAGTGAAAAAAATATGATTTTATATAAGAAGTGTTTTAGATAAAAATAACTGAACAATGACAGTGTGAAGTTTCATTCAACAAGTACAAAGCACTCAAAATCATTATAAAACGATCAACAGTCAACACACCTCGGTGTTTTGGAATGACAGCCTCCAGTCATAGGAAGCCATGTGCAAGTTCTTCCCTTCATAACCAATTCTTGCCAAATTTTCTATTAAGGCTGCCCAAATGTGATAACCAGAAGCAAAATCATCGGCAGCAACAAGCTCAGGTACTGCCCTGACTCGAATTCCAGGTGGGTCCAGACCAGTCTCATTATGCAGAGAGAGATGCTCTAACCAGCATAAAGGCCTAAATGCCACCACACAAAAAAAATTGAAAAAACTCATTAGGATTGATTGAATTCAAAGTCACAAGAACAGAAACAGTAACAGAACTACAGAAGCTTTATCTTTGGATAAACTTCTAGCATTTTTCAAGTGAAACAGTATATAACTTTCAATCATGAAAAGCCAATTAACTTATGAGAGAAGCTAATTATATCTTAAAGAAAACATCTCAACTCTCAAGTGACTTTGGTTAGATGGATCAAACTATTACATGGACACTGACAAACACATAAAATTCCCTGTTGGCTATGCCATTTTTCTAGAACAATACCAGTTTAACTAATATACATTATTTTTGTCAGGAATCCCTCATTCATTGATCAACTTGAGTAATCTTTTAAACACTGTTGTGGTTACTTACTACATGTAGACAAGAGTTAAGAAGGCTGCATTATAAGCATGAAAGAACAATAAATCTAGACTGATATATTGGGAATACTCTCCTTCACCTCCCTACATTTTCAATTAACTACCCTTTCAGTCCTAAATACCGAGACTAACAGTAATAACAGTTAACAGCAGGCCAATCTCAGCCGCGACATCAAGGACGGCAACGCCACTGCAACTGCTATTATGCTATAGTGATTGAAAATGAAAACCATTGTTAACATTACCTAGTACCAGCTCAGTTATTGTATTTTTAACTTATTAGAAAACCTACAATGAACATATTTTTAGGGAGAACCTAAATTAAACATATAATTAGATAAGCTAATAATTAAAATACTCATAGTTACATGGTTACTTTAAGTTGACTTCAAAATTTCCTCTGCTATAAGTACCTAAAGAAAACACATATCAAACTATCTCAAGTAACTTAGGGTAGACAAATTACATAGACACTCCCAACTCCTAACCTCAATCAAAATTCCTCATTGGCCATGCCAAAATTTCAAGAACAATAAAAGTATTACTATTACTAATCTACAACAATTCATAACTTCTTATGAAACAAGATTTTAAATTGCGGTTGCAGTCACACTGACAAAAGCAGCCAATGCAGATACATTTGCTGCATCGCCGTTGCAGAGACCTCTAAAATCTATATTGCTACTGCAATTGCATACCTCAATTTCGAACTACCATATGAACTATACTACAATTGCAGAACACAATTTAGACATATGGTACAAACTACAAAGTAAGAACCTTTATATTGAGAATGAGTCACACAAACCTTTGTAGAATTTGAGAAAAAGTGGCACCCCACAATCTCTTCCTAAACAGTCCATCAGCACAAGGTCTCCCTTCCCAAAGCTCCAAACCAGCAGTCACAATACCAGGCACAAGAACAACAGGATGAAGTGCTTTAACCCCTTCATTTTTCATCCTCAACCCAGGTGAATCAACCACTTCAAAACCAGTTAATGTAGCTGGCAAAAACTGATACAAAAATGAAAAAAGCCACCAAATTGTACACACATAACCTATCAACCAACAACAGTAATCAATGCAGTTCTTCCACTCCTTCACTTTACTTTGCTTCTTTTTTTCCATTTTCAATATTTCACCGACAACATAACATAGTATTATGTTTGTTTGTTGTTGCTGCTAAATATTTGTTATTGTAGGTGGATGAAACCAAAGTGTGTTTTTGTTTTTCATGATTTTTCAACTATGAATCTTTGATGACACTTGTTTTGCAAAGGACATGCAATTGTTTATTAGTTGTCACTGTTTAGTCACACACGTTTCCATTATACTATTTTCACGTGGATGACCTTTCTTTAACACTTTTTGGACCTTTCCACTACACTCGACTTAAAACAACAAGACACAACCGATCAAGTGAAAATTTATGCATATGTATGTATACATGACACACTTAGTTAGATCATGTATGTGTAGGTAGGTAGAAAAAAATATGGTGTGAAGTGAGGCACAAATTTTGAGGCAGCATGGTATCATTGTGATTCCATATCACACCAACTGGCAACTGGCAACAGGCAACTTCATATAGTAATGGAAAAATAGGTTATGCATATGCCAGCGAGTTAACCTATTTTACCTTTTGTCAAAACAAAAAATACCTATTTGACCTTGTTTTGATAGACAAAGTATAATCCTGGTTGGTCCGCACCACCTAACTTTCTAGAAGAATTGGTTATTATTTTTTCTATCATATTCATTTCTCTTCTCGCACACTCTAAGTTTTTACGAGAATACTAATGAGAGTTTCGGACTATATAGTTTAAATTGAGTTTTTTCTTTGTTTTGGGTGGAAAAAAAAGTTTTTCGCCAATTTTGATTTTATAATTCGAACACCTCAAAAAAATAGGGTGCGTTGTTTGCTTTTTTCGGATTATAGGATTCAAACACCCCCTAAACACCCTTATTTAGAGGAAAAATAATTCAGATTATATAATCGAAACGATATCGGCATTAACTCTAAGCAAGTTTGTAACATGGATAACTAATTTAAAAACCATATTAATCTTCTTAACTCATATCCTTCTGTTTTAGGTCATTATTAGTTGTCCCCGATCGAAAATCGGATTTTCGAACTACTTGATTGGATTGCTCGAAACTTTTCCAGAAAATAATCAAGGATCAAGAATCCCTTAGAAGAGACTTATGGGATTCCGCCACTCAAAATCCAAAATTCCATCATTTAGACTCATTTTTTATTTTTTTTTATTTTTCATATTCTCAGAAAAATCTGAAGAAAAAAAAATAATTGCATTAATTTTATTTGATTTTTAGAATTTTTGTTGGTATTTTTTATTTTATTTGACATGTTTTTATCATTTTTACTTTTTTTTTTATAACTGAAATTCTCAACTACTGAAATAGGAGAGATTCTGATTATTTATATATAAGCATATTTTGGATTATATAATCCGAACACATCAAAACTGTGTTCGGATTATACAACCTAAAATCTCATGGCCATTTTTGTAATAAAAATTAGGGTGCGTGAAATGGATGGGGTGAAAAAAAATAAGAGAGTTGCTGCTCTCACAACAATAATTTCTTATAAACATATAGAAATGACCAAAAAACTCAGCGGTAGTTAACTACCACCGGAGAATTTTTGGTCATTTCTATGTGTTTCTAAGAAACAATGGATGTCAAAACAGCAATTGTCGAAAAACAATAGCCAGAAGAATGGGATAGATATGTTGGCCCATTGGGCCAATCTTTTCTTTCTACTAGGGTCCATTAGGTCATAGTTTAAAGAGAGTTACTTTTCCCACCCTATGTCTTTCCTCGCGCGTCCTATTTTTTTCCAAAAATACCCTTTGTCCGGATTATATAATCCGAACTACTTCCGGAATAATAATTCCGGATTTATTCGTGGTTTTTGGCACTTCATCTACCCTGATGGATGATGATGCCAGTTATGAATAGATGGATTCAGATTATATAATCCGAAAAGTGTAGAAAACTTCCGGATTATATAATCTGAAACGTGTAAATCACCCCGTTGAAAGTCAACAAATGGGGTGGAAATGATGTTTCTGGATTACATAATCCAGAAAGTGTTAAAACTGTCTGGATTATATAATCCGAACTGCATCAGCATAGAGGCAGAAGCCGTCTGTTTTGGCTGAACCTCTGTTTTGGCGCATTTAGCTTGCTTCTAACAGTAAATTTAACTTATAACATAACAATTATCAACACAACATAATTTTCAAACATAACATTAATCAAATATAATTAAAAATTATCCAAGATTACATAACATTAAAAATTATCCAAATGTTACATCACTAAAATTTATCCAAGATGTTCAAACATATCATAACACAATCAACTCCTAATAACTACACTCGTACCACCGCCACCTCTTCCACCATCCCTGCCGCCACCTCTGCCACCTCTGGCACCCCTGCCACCCTCAGTAGCTCCCCGACGATGGTAAACTTTCTCATCATGCACCTCTTTCAACGCATCTTCCAAATGTTGTCATTCCTCAGTCCTTTCAGCACCAGACCACTTCTCATCACAACATAGATGTGGTCTCTGATACGGCTCATCCTTCCGCTAAGTTGTAAGTACCCAAGGTCTCCATCCTCCTGCATCAAGGATCTCACACTCTGGTGGCCTCGGCACCGGTACCGAAATGTCAAGAAGAACTATGTGTGGATGGGAGTGGCGATAAAATCAATCGATGTATCCATCTACTGCCTCCACATCATGAACTGCACGCTCTCCCAACTGCTGAGGTGTCAGCGCATAATCAAGTGCACGCCGAAAGCGGTTTGTGATCTCCGCCAAATTAACATCAGGAGGTGCACTCTCAACATAATGTCTCGGTATGGTCTGAACCGTCCCAAACTGACGAAGCACCCTCTCCGGCAAATATCTCACCATGCGGTCTCCGTATCTCAGTCATCCAGAGTAAAAGTTGACCTGCTCAAACCGACGTGTCGCACGGTGGTCTTCATATGGGGCCATGACAACCCTCGTCAAATCCATCGCATCCAGATGGTTTCTATAGTTGTCCACTGTGCCTAAACCAGAAAATGGTAAAAAAAGCATCACACACGAATCCCGATTCTTTATATATCCTGCCCATACATCCTTGCTTCATGTACCTTGGAAGTGCTGAAACACATAAGCTTGCACCAAAGACAACCACATGTAAATATACAAACCATAAACACTAACATTTAAAAACATAAAACATAATTTTTATTTTATACCTGTAACAAAGTCAGGTATCCTACCACCTGACTGCAGTTGCAACATGCATCATTGTTGAGCTCCCTATACAAGTGAGCTAGTGCCGCAACTCCCCATGAATAACCGACAACAAGATCAAGGTCTCTAAAGTACCTCAGTTACACAACATCCACAGCTCACTGGCTCTTGTCGGTGAAGATCGTGATCCCCACCACATATAGTAAATATATGTGGACAGCCTGGTCCCGCAACCTCTGCGCCTCCTGAGTCACACCAAACTCGGTTTCCAAATCCCTCTGCTCCTTCAAACGCTCCTTGAAAATCCTCTTCAAGTAGCCAAATCGGCAATGTGCACCTTTGGTCTTTTCGACCTCTTTAAGAGCATCACCCGTACTAGACCCCAAGTACGTCTCCATCAATTCCACTGCCTCGTCTCGTGATATGGACCCGTGGGACATGAGCATGTCGTCAATGGGGAGATACAGCAAACAGGCCACATCATCAAGTGTGACTGTCATCTCCCCAAACGGAAGGTGGAAGCTGGAAGTCTCCTCGTGCCACCTCTCCACAAAGGCACAAATCAGACCATGGTCAATCAGGCTGTAGCTGGTATCCTGAACCCAACCAAGGCCGGTGCCCTGCAATCTGTCCTGCCACCACTGTGCAACCATGATAGGGATGGTTTCTTTATCATGCATCTCCCCAATCTTCTTTCCGTTGCTGATGTATTTTAATTTTCCACGCCACTGCAAATAATTAAAAACAATACCTAAACATTAGTTTACACTCATGGCTTCACAAACAGATTTAACAGTACATAAACAGGCAGTATCACAAATATCAACATCATTTTCACTCAGATTAACATTAATAAAGTGAGTTTAAAGTGAGTTTAACATCAATAAATACCTCGCCCTCAGACGCCTTCCTGGCCACGTGCACATGGTACTTCCACAGCAGGCCAGTCTCGTGTGGGCCACCGGGGTAGTAATCTAGTGGCTCAGGGTCCACCACCTTCTCCTTCTTCTTTCGCCTGCGTCGTGGCTCAGCATCTTCCATTTTCTCGTCCATAGCCTGAAGCTCCTCCTCAAGCTCCATCTCCTCCATATGCTGCAACTTCACATCAGGCTGCTCTTGCTGCAAGTCCATATACTCTTGCTGCTCCGGCTGATGCTCGACATCAGCACGGCGTCCTTTGACACCACCCCGACGCCTCGGAATAACATCTTCATCCTCCATCCGTCGGATACGCTCCCTCCTATGGGAAGCATGCCCTGCCTCCCTTACGCGTCGAGTAGAGTACGATGTTTCCGTAACATGTAAATTAGGGTAATCAAACATCACAATCAAATATCACAAAACATAAGCAAAAAAAAAAAATTGGGTTTGTCCGGATTTCAAAATCCGGACAGCAACAATTAAGTCCGGAAAACGAAATCCAGATTGCACCCGACCGGAATTCCAAAAAAAAAATCAACCAAATTAACCGTGCATGTGTACATAATCGAACTTACCTTTCATGATGTTTGAATAGGGTTGAAATGCGGTTCGTTTGAGCAACAAAACTCCAATTTGGACAAGATTTGTGGTGTTTGGAATTTGGGATAATGTAGAGAGAGAGAGAGAGAGAGAGAGAGAGAGAGAGAATGGTGAAAGTGAAACTGTAAAAATGGGGGTGAAGTTCCTTTTATACTTCGCAAGTGTCCGGAATGCATATAGATGTTTCCGGATTACATAATCCGAATAACATGTTGGTAATTTTTGCAGGGCATGCGAAGGTCATGGGGTGGGAAAAGTAAATATCTAGTTTAAAAATAATGATTGGTTTCATTTAATTTTGATAGTTTTTCCGACTAAATTTAGGTTTTAAGATGATTAAAAGTGATGTATAAATGTTAATTTTTATATTTTTAAGATCTCCAGCAAATATCTTTATACAATGTGGTGTATAAAATTTTGGTGAAAGCGTTCACAAACCGATTGTATACAGTTCTTGAGAAAGTATTTTAGTTGAGCAGTCAGGTTTTATGGTAGGCAGATCTATCAACGATAATGTATTGATAGCATCAAAAAATTATTCATTATTTGAAGTGTAACACTTCTTTAGCATCATGACGGAAATTGTTACTAGTGTCACATACCAACTTTATCACATACTTTTCCTCAAAAACAAAAAAAAAACTTTATCACATACTTCTTGCAACATTTTTTATGTAATTCCTACTTGCATTGCTTCTACTATTATGAATAAAATACCATAAGTTTGCTTGCGTCGAAAAAAAATTACTATTAGTAGTTTTCTACTATTTAGGTTTTTGTATTGGTCTTTAATTTTTTTTAGAAGTGTTTACAAGCAAAATCAAGAATCATCAAGATATTTGTGAGTGATGTTACCATGAACTTAACTCAATTGGTAGGAACATTGCATAATACATGCAGGGATAAGAGTTTAAGCTCTGGACATCCTAATTATTCATCGAAAGAGATGAATTTCTAACCATTAGACTACTTAAAAAAATAATTGGATGAGTTAATTTGATTCTCATTAGGATTAAATTGAAGATACATAATCATTTATAGTCCAAAGTTCTCTAATTGAAGCAAAAAGATCACCGACATGGCAAAATAGTATGTGAAAAGAAAGAAACATGTGGGGAATTAAAAGAAACTAAGTTTTGACTTATTTGTTGACTTTATTAGTAAGATTATCTTCACCTCACACTGAAGTTTGTAGCAGCTGCGAGGGAATGGTACTCTACCTACGTTGAGGAACAAGATACAATGTTTTGCTTCTTGGATTTCCAAGGAAGAAGCAATAGCCCAAAATTGAATGCATTGTAATCAAACACCCTTTCCAATTCACATCACTAAGACCCGTAATTTGTAATTGAGTTGCAAGGAAAAAGCAAGCCATTACCTGATAACACAACACCCAAATTTTTGTATGAAAAATAATTCATTCTTTTGCATTTCCCTTCTCGAGGTTTTCTCAAATTTATTTCATTTGAATCATCTCCTTCCCTTACTCTGTTGGCGCTTTTCTCTCTCATCATACCATAGCACACATTCATTTTCAATGCATTGTTACATGTAGGAGAAAATCCACGAAACAAGTTGTGCAAACTATTATAAGTTGTGCACATGCAGGTCGCAACTTCTATAAGAACTTTGTCGCATACAAGACACTCCATCACCGTGGTCTTTGTTTTCACACCACCATGACCTTCATCTTCTCACTAACACGCCATCGTATCACCGTGTTCAAATTTGTTGTTACCTATTTTGTAGATTTATTCTTCTTGATAACAAACGGAAGGAAAACGTATTGAAATCTTGATATAACATGAACGATTATTTTTGGGAAGAATTTATACTAAAATAATTTTTATAAAATAATTTTTTTTAAATTGTTAACTGTTTTTAAAATAATTTAATTGAATTAAATCATTAAATCAGATAAATAATTAATTTAGTTTTATGAATTAAGTGAATAAAAATTAAATTATAATTGAACGTATTTTTTTTTTATTTAGGAAATCTTGTACTTTTCAAACTAATCAACACTTATTTTTTGTTATATATATTTCTTCTCTCGTATCGAACCATATATTAAGGGCCCGTTTGGATTAGCTTATTTTACAGCTTATATAAAACAGCTTATGCAAATAAATAAGTTTTTATGTATTATTTATAAGTTTTTAAGGTAGTTTATGAAAAAACCGTTTATGAAGCTACAATTTTCGTTAGTGGGAGCTTATAAATTAAAATAAAAACTTATTTATTTACATAAGCTATTTTTCATAAGCTCAAAATAAGCTCAAACCAAACGGGGCCTAAATCTGTTTTTTCTATTTCTCTCTTCTCACTCTTGTTGGAAGCAAGTTGGTCGAGGTACAATTTCTAATATTTATGTTTTGTGGATAACAATATAAGATATAATTTATCCTCTAATGTTTACTTAAGTGTGCAGATTATAATATCCTATCAAGGAAAGTCAAAGAAGAAGGAGTTGAGCTCGACTGGTTTATATTGTTTGTTGACATCAAGTACAACACAAAATGTATCTAGTATCAAAGAAGCAACATCATCTGGTGTTTCTCTATCAAATAACATGGAGGGAAGTACAAATCCTTTGGTACGAAAAGGAAATATTTGACATAGTGCGTCTATTAATACTCAATCATGCTTGCATGATTAACTATTCGTCTGGTATTTCTCTAATATAGCATATGTATTTGCATTAACATTGTGCCTAAAGGAATAATCATAAACACATTGATGAAATGTGAGGTTTGAGCACAAAAGTCAATTATCTGGTATGGATGATTTTGAATCACACAAAGTTGTAGAAATACAGCCTTAAAGTTTGTTCTATGACAAAGAATCTATGTCTTTTGTCATGCGACATCTACAAGATAAAACGAATTTATCCAACATCTCTTACAACATATCAAGAATTATAAATAGAACTTGTCCTTTGTTGTTGTGTACAAGTGTGAGTTATATGCAGAGGTGGCCCTGAGGGCGGGCTCGAGGGGCGGAAGCCCAGGGCACCATTTTCATAAGGGCACCAGAATTATTATTTTTATGTAGTAGTTAGTACTAGATAGATATATTTCTTTTATAAATTGCTTTGATTAATTATATTGAAAATATGTTTTTAAAGAACTTTGATTATGAATGAATCGTTTACAATAAAAAATACAAGAAAAAATACATTCAAATAATTAAAATGACATAATTTTATTAATTCGCCCAGGGCACTAAAAATTTTAGGACCGACCCTGGTTATATGTCTCATATCGGATAAAAGAGTAAAGGTTGAACACCTTGTAAGTAAGAGGACTCATAAACCCATTTCCTTAAGGTTTTGGGTAAGAGTGTGGCGTCTCTCTCACTAGTGTGGTTGTTTTAGCTCGATGTGGACGGTCCTCGAGACTCCCCTCATGACCCAACATCCTTCACATTTGAAGGTGAGGAACCAATGAATATTGAGGAAAAATGCACCAATATTCCATATGAGCACACATTTTGAAAATCCATTGAACAAGAAATCACTTTTTATTAAATCCTCTTCTTCAGAGTTATTTTCTTGTGCTATATTTTGGTATTAATTGTTTTATCGTCTTTATGTTATTCAAATGCAAACATATTCTGTAACTCGCCCAGTAATGGCATAATGTCAAGTTGGAATTGATTATTTCCTCTAAGGTGGTTGGTTGGATTAAGGAAGACCAAAGTTTACTACCTACAACGTATCTGAGGCAAGTTGGTCGAATCAACATTTTTAGTTCGTGTAAAAAATTTCATTAGCATTTTTCTTTCATTTTTTATAGTTTCTTTTTTCTCCTTCAATTGATTTTCTCTACTTTTATATTTTTTATTATTTAATAGTAATCCAAATTATCCTGTCCAACTTAACCCAAATGTAATCAATTGGTTAATCTGATTTTATCGCTAACAATCCAAATTTTCTCCCAAGCCCAAACCGATCAAACTCATATCCACCATCCTTTCCTTTCAAATCCCAAATTTTCTCTTTCTCTAGACCTAATGATAAAAAGTTTAAAAAATAATTATCATAAAAATGATGCATTCCAGTCCCTAAAACTTTTTAAATTGATTTTTTTATTTCTAAAATTTATCATTTATTTCCCTTTTTAATTTCATAACAAGTACGCTTGTAAGCAGGATCCAATATTTTATGTGTAAAAAAGACCATCTAAATATTTTAATATTTAACACGATGACCCTATCCAAATCTAAATCAATCAAATTTGATTAATAAAAAAAACTTAAATCCGATTTTTTTTTACGTTATCTCTTTATGATTTTGAGGCAATTTATCCCTTTAAAAAAATCATTTTCATTTTCATCTCATGAACATAAATTTTTTTATCTCATTCATTTAAAATGTGATCTCCATATCCTTCATTTCATAATACTTAAATCCTAATTTTTTATTTTGGGGTTTCATGATTTCACTATGACGCTTGTTTTGCAAGGTACATGCAATTCTTTATGAGTAATGATACATAAACAACCATAGGTGGCAATACACCTTTTGACACCCACACAAAAATCTGACATGTGGTCACATTGACCCCACACAAGCACACTTTCTCTTTCATCTCCTCTTCTCTCCCCCTAATGTATGGGGTGTACAGGGGTGTATGTGAATAAAGGGTGTCTATGTAACATTTTCCATTCTTTATTAGTTGTAAGTTGTAACTATTTAACACATGTTTCTACTCTGCGCTTTCACGTGGATGAGCTTTCTTTTTTGGAAAAGAGACCTTTCTTTAACCCCTTTTGAGCCTTTCGATTTCGGATACTCTGACCCAATGTAACCAAAAAAAGAATACTCTGACCCAAAATAACTAGACACCACTGTGAAATTATGCAAAGACATGTGTAGCTATTGAGCTATTACAGGTGATAGTGCCAAAATTTTCCAATTGAAAAGGATGCATTTTTTTTAAGAAGCAAAAGAAAAATAAATTAAATAAACCACGCCACAAGATACAAGACATATTGCCAAAATTACAGGTGATATGGGCATAGTGAAAGGATGCATATGTGCATGAGTCATGACAAAATTTTACTTTTTTTGAAAATTGGAGTACAAATTTTTTAGGGCATAGTATCATTGTGATTCACATCACACCAACTGCAACTAGGTTGTGTATGCATGTTAACCTGTTTAACCCTTTTTTTTAGTGGACTTATGTCCTCTCCCATGAATTTACCATCGAGTGAAATATGTCTTTATTTTTTCTTACCATGATCTTAATAGATTCCTTAAACAATATCTTTGAATATTTCTTAGCATGACCTTTAATAGATTCCTTAAACAATATCTTTGAACATTCTTAGGATGACCCTTTACAACATAGACCACAAAATTTATTAACTAAATTGATGGTAACCGATAGTTGTATGTCATTTATTAGCTCTGTTTAGTAAAAATAACGGTTCAACTAGCTCATAAATCTAAAATATCATAAAACATTATTTTTAATTTATAATAAAATTTATATAGATTGATATTTGAGTGTTTAGGATTTCTTAATTCGTAATAAAATTCATTATAGTGGTCCATCAATAATCCCTTATTTTTTGGGTCCATATCAGGGCTCAGAAATTATTAACGAAAAAAGACATTCCAACTTCCATCATATAATTCAAAACGGAATTCATCGTACATTTATTTTAAAATGATTAATAAATAATATTTTGTTGCTATGTAAAAAGATATATTTTGTTAACAAAATAATTACCTCATGTCGTTCTCCTTAGAAGTGAAACAGTCTGTGTGGGATTATGATAGTTATAAGAGTCCGGGTCTGTATGGTATTAGTTTTGGCTTCATAAAGGAGTTTTGGAATTTGCTAAAGGATGATTTTATAAGATTTTTATCAAAATTTCACCGGAACGGGAGGCTGACTAAGGGACTGAATGCCACTTTTAACGCATTGATTCCGAAAATTAATAGCTCCCAAAGGCTTAACGACTACCGTCCCATTTCTCTGGTGGGCTGTATGTATAAGGTTCTTGCCAAGATTCTTGCAAATGATACACTTATTACTGCTGACAAGAGTTGGTTGAATGTGCGCTCTATACGGGTGGTGTTACTTGTCTTTGAGGAGGTGTCCGGACTTAAGGTGAACTTTCATAAAAGTATGCTCACAGGCGTGAATATATCATATTCCTGGTTGTCAGAGGCGGCCGCAGTGATGAATTGTAAAAAAAAGGGTCCATTCCTTTTGTATATTTGGGTCTGCCTATTGGAGGAGATGCTCGAAAGATTAGTTTCTGGAAACCTGTTATTGATCGTATTGTTGCTCGCTTATCGTCGTGGCATAACAAGTTCCTTTCTTTCGGTGGTCGTCTGATACTTTTGAAGTGTGTCATGTCTTCCATTCTGGTTTACTTTCTTTCCTTTTTCAAGGCCCCCGCAGGTATAATTTCCTCTACTAAATCTATTTTTAAAAAAATTTTGAGGTATACTTGCTTGGGTAAAATGGGAGTCCATTTGCTTACCAAAGGAGGAAGGAGGGTTGGGGGTTAGGAGGTTGGGATTTTTTAATTTATCTTTGTTGGGAAAGTGATGTTGGAGGATATCGGTGGATAAGGAGGGGCTTTGGTACCGTGTTTTAAAAGCTAGGTACGGGGAGATGGGGGGGCAGATATTGCTCTTTTTGGTGAAGAACGGTGTGTGATGTCTGTGGGGGAGGAGGAGTCGGAGTAGGGAGTTGGTTTGATGATAACGTTTGAAGGGTGGTAGGTGATGGTCATCACACTTTGTTCTGGCATGATAACTGGGTGGGAGAAATTCCATTGAGGAACAAATTCCCCCGCCTATTTGATCTGGCCGTGAACTAGGAGTCCTCGGTGGAGGAGATGTCAAGGTTAGGGTGGGCGGATTGTGGTGGGGCATGGGTGTGGAGGCGTCGTCTGTTGGCGTGGGAGGAGGAGAGCGTGAGGGGGCGTTCCATTTTATTGTATAATGTTGTTTTGCATGACCAAACTCATGATACATGGAAATGGTTGCTCGATCCTATTCACGGTTACTCGATGCGAGATGCCTACCGCTTTTTTACTACAACAGGTGTAGTTGTGGTTAGGAATCTTACTGGTGATATTTGGCATAATAATATCCCTTCAAAGGTTTCCTTGTTTGTGTGGCCTCTCCTTCGCAACAGATTACAAACAAAAGACAATTTGTCTCGAAGGAGCATTCTTCCCACTACTGATCTAGCGTGTACAGCAGACTGCGGGACTTCATAAACGCCGCATCATCTCTTCCTAGGGTGTGCGACATCTGACAATGTTTGGCATCATGTCCGGATTTGGCTTGGTATCGACTTTGTTGCGTCTAATACTCTTAGTCATCACTTTGTTCAGTTTTCGTATATGGTGGGTATGCCGCGATCTTCACACATTTTCTTTAAGGTTATATGGCTTGCCTGTGTTTGGGTTCTTTGGAAGGAACGAAATAACCGTATTTTTAAAAATATGGCATCAGACCCATTGGCTCTCATCGAGAAGGTTAAGCTTAATTCCTTCTTATGGATGAAATCAAAACAGGTGACGTTCATATACAGTTTTCATGAATGGTGGAATCATCATCTTTTGTGTATGGGTGTCTACTTGTAATTATTTTTGTTTTGGTTGTTTGATGATGCATTTGTTTTTTCGGCATCAGTGACTTTGTAAATTGGTTCGATGCTGCCATCTTTGCACACCTTATACGAGATGATTTGTCTTGTTATTAATGCATTCTATTTTGGCATGTTAAAAAAAAAAAATCATGCTTGTCAATGACAAGGGACATACACTAGTTTATTTACCAAATTCAACTTTTAAATCAAGTTCTACTCATTTAATTAATAAATTATGAGCAACTAATTAATTTCCCAATAAAGTCTCAAAC
>Ga0228711_1006283_pt1 | contig 17731 bp, 11 predicted proteins | sample MedpolnodulmetaG_2_FD_177996 | JGI IMG/M metagenome (GOLD analysis project Ga0228711, IMG submission 177996) | Root nodule microbial communities from Medicago polymorpha collected in Santa Monica, California, United States - brown nodules | ecosystem: Host-associated > Plants > Roots > Nodule...
AAACCCAATGGGTTAAATTGATTTTGCAAAAAAAAAAAAAAAAAATTAAGGTCATGCACGTTACATGACCCATGCAGATCGCTTACCGTAGCTAGAGCCTATGTTATATACATATTTTAGTTTGATAAAAACTAGTCCCGACGTCACTTAACTTAATATTAGGTGTTGCGTTCATCATTATTAACTTATTTTTTATTTATATTAAAATATAATTTATATCAAACATAAAAATCAAGAAACAACTAAAATAATGGACTTTTTAAATAGGTTTTAAGGCCTTGTAATGAAATTGTCTTATAGTGATAGACAAACCTTACAAGTGAAATAGGCTTTAAGGCAGATTTAACTTATGTAAAAGTAGATAAAATAGACTATTTAATTATTTTAATATAAAAGATGCATATAAATAGGTTTTCAGGCCGGATCAGATTTTTAAATAGGACAAGTCAGACCAACAAAACAAACCTACAAAAAGTCATAAGACTCAAATTTATAAATTTTTTCAATGGCTAAGCTCAGGGCTATCATAGTCTGGTTTGACATGACCTATTCTCATCCTTTCCTGTAACATGGAGATTAAAATCTGTTTGAAATAGGAGACCAAAATGTATTTGAACATGAGAAATGCTAGGAACACTCTCTTTCTAGCACTCTCTAACACTCACTATTCTATTGGGTGAAACTCATGTGGGTTTCACCACTTTATGTGGGATCCATTTTCAATGTGTGGTACCCACATGAATTTCACCCAATAAGAGAGTGATTGTTAGAAAGAGTGTTAGAAAGAGAGTGTCCATAGTACTCTTTGAACATTTATATTTATAAATGGTAGCTTTTCTCCTGAAAAATAAATGGTAGTTTTTGAAATTTTAAAATTTGTATATTTGATAAAATAGATATTATATCATAGTGCCACGTGTGATGCCAGGTAACATATTTATCCGCAGATAAGCAAGGGTGTGTGGAGTGGTCTGTCTGAATTCTGAATGTTCCAAAAATTGAAGTGCAGAGAGAAGAATGGCCAACCTTTCAATTCAACTCCCACGAACCAGTTTGTCCATACGCAACTACTCAACCAAACGACCATGTTTCACCACTTCTGCTTCACCCTTCACAATCACTTGCTCTGGTCTCACTCTATTTCATTTCTTTCACTTAATTTTATAGCATTGCTTACTTCATGTAAAAATAACCAAGACATTTAAATTTGTTTGTTCTCTTATAGTTGTAGGAGAAGCTGAGTTAGATGGAACTGAGAAGAAGCCAAGGTTACTTAGTCTCAACAGAATCAAGGGTGTTGCCTGTGGTATTCTTGCAGCTTATGCTGTTACTTCTGCTTCATTTCCCGTTACTGCTGCTACTCAGGTTTAAATTCACCTGAAAATGTTAACACTCACTCATCACTAACTAACCTATCACTCAATGCAACCATTTGTTAGGTATCTTATATTTCATACATATTTTGATCTATGAATGTAAGTCGATAAAATAATAGTCAATTTTTTTATCATTTAAGTTATATATTGTTTTCATGAGATATCGTTAGAGCTTATTAATATGTCATGAGCTATTTTCGTAAGCTCTTACGAACAATCTTACACGTGTTTATGTCAATAGATAAACTCAAATAAACCAATCAAAACCGACCCGAAATATGTTAACTTATTTTTTAATCATTCTGTCATAGTGTCTATACTGAATAAGGAAGTTTAAAATATGAATTTTCAACAAAAACAAGTTCAACGTGACGCTTGATTTGGCTATTGTTCATAGTTGTCCCTAACAACTTACATGTGCATTATAGTACTGAACTAATTAGGTGTTTTGTATAAGATACAGCGATGATTTAGAAATAGATTTTACTCTCAACATATGCACTCAGGGGAAGAGATCAAATGGTTTCTTTCTCGATGAATCTTCTGTTTCTCTTCATGCTAACATGATACCGAGTGTCACAGACTCACAGTTGATCAGGATAATTTTTCTGTTTAACAAGTTAGTTGTAAACTTGAAAGTGACACTGTACAAATTAAAACATTGCAATATAGATCCAAATGGTTTTGACAAGTTTGTGCATTTGTGATTAAAAGTGACTTTCTTTCTTAATGTATCTATAAATCCAAATGGTTTTGACAAGTTTTGGCACTTGTCGTTAACGGCAATTGTCTGTGGAATGTGGTCATAGGAACCAACTGGTATACATAAAGAAAGAAAGAATTCTTTATTGAAATAAATGAAAGATGCATTCTCAGTTAGTTCCAGAAAATCTGATCACTTGTTGTCTCGATTTGGTTCACGAACTGAATAGCCTTCCTAACCCTTCTCCTATGTATAGGCCACATGGCTTATCTATTTTCTCTAACTAATCCAATCTAATTAACTTACTAACCTTCTCCACTAACAGTAACATAGCAGACCTAACACATGGTTCCCTCTACACATGGGTTTGGTTAGGAAGCCTATTACTAGTTTGGGTGAAAATTAGTCCATCTTTAGAGACATTTACTTCATCATTTCATTCAAATGGTCATTCGGATAAATCTCAAGAGTCTGAGGTTGTGTCCTTCTAAGCTTTGAAATATGACCTACAATTTTCATTGTCTTTCTGGGATTTGGTCTTGTACTAGGAAGTCTCGGAGTAGTGTTACTTACCAACCCAATGTTTTTGTTTTTTTTCACTGTGACTGGTTCTTGTTTATATATCCTTGTTCTATATTTTATCAAACTCTCACTTTTTGATCAAGCTCAAGGCATTTTTCCATTTAGGTTAGTATTGAATATTTAATAACACATCATTTTATTTTCTTTTGATGAAATATGCAAACTTATTTTGTTTCGGTGATGTATCATGTCAGTTATAAATGTTATTAAGTTTAAATTTGTGAAAGCCTTAGCCAAATGTGATTCACACTTCTTTTGCAGAGGCTGCCCCCATTGTCAACAGATCCCAATCGCTGCGAACGTGCATTTGTTGGCAACACAATTGGTCAGGCAAATGGTGTGTACGACAAAGCATTAGATCTCCGGAAATGTGACTTCACAAATGAAAAATCCAACCTGAAGGGGAAGACTCTGTCTGCAGCACTAATGTCAGATGCTAAGTTTGATGGTGCTGACATGACAGAAGTTGTAATGTCAAAGGCTTATGCAGTTGGGGGCAGCTTTAAAGGTAACCTTTTTTCCTTGTACAAAATCATCTGAGTCTGAATGTTGAGGATTTGTTAGCCTTCATGAATGACCAAATGCATGTTTCTATACATTCTTACGATTCTAAACATCTGGAACACATATAAACTTATATTTATGAAGAATAACTTTTATGTTGGAAACATTCACTAAACTTGAATGGTATACAAGAATATAAGATACTCATTTCCTGATAATAATTACCTCTGATTTTATTCATCTTTCACAACTCTTGCTCAATTTAGAGATCTTTTGCTAATAGCTGTGAAGCTTAAGCCATTATGTTGAATGCTATAAATATTACTCCATCTGTCTCTTATTAAGTGTCACATTTAGAATACTTCTTTGTCTAGCACTATTTGTCATTTTAAATTATTAATCGAACATTAATTACTTTATTTCACTAATATATCCTTATTTATTAGTATAACTCGACTCAACATAGTAATCCACTAACTACTATTAATAAGGGTACTTTTGTTAACGAAGTTTATTTTATCATAGAAATTGGTACATTCGATGATCTTACTAAAAAGTGTGCACAACTTAACAAACCATTTATATGAGACTTCTGTCAATGAGTGTGCTCAATTTTGAAAGTGCTCAGCCACTTGGAAGTTGTGATTCATACTAATACTATTTGCTATTTGCCATATAACAAGACACTGACTCAATTGCGATCTTTTACAGGCGTGGACTTCTCAAATGCAGTGTTAGATCGTGTTAATTTCGGGAAAGCAGATCTTCAAGGAGCTGTATTTAGGAACACAGTTTTGTCAGGCTCCACCTTTGACGATGCTAAACTGGAAGGTGCAGTCTTTGAGGACACTATCATTGGTTACATTGATCTCCAAAAGATATGCAGAAATACAACCATAGGCGACGAGGGTCGAGCTGAGCTAGGATGTCGATAATTAAAGCAGAATGTCTTCATTCATGTCTTCTTTTTTTCTTTTAAGCTACTGCATCATGAATCCATGATATATAAGAGTGCCTTGATGAGGAGAACTAGTAGATGTTTGCTACATTACATCCAAAAGTAAATTGAAATGTTTTCTTTTCCTTTGTAGTGTTGTATTATTTCATTTGTGTTCAGCTCAACTTACAAATTGAAGACATTAATAATGGTATGATTAATATAGTTGCACTTGTGCAGTTCAAAAATAAAAAATCAAAATATACTTGCACTTGTTTTTAAGATGTCTTCATCATTCTTTCAAATACAATACGTTAGTTTTTCAGTTTCTATCATTAGTGCGGGTGTGAAATTAATTAATTTTTATTTAAAATAATAATGATATAAAATATTGGTGTTTTTAAATATACTTTTAACTGAGCGATAAATCTTCTTTTGTTAAATAAGAGTTTTGTTATCTGATAGCAACACAAAGCGCATCTGGTGTAGTGGTATCATAGTACCCTCCCACGGTACTGACCAGGGTTCGATTCCCTGGATGCGCACGCTTGCCTTTTTTTCTAACCTTTTTTTCCTGTTTATAGAAGTGACTGTTTTTTTTTTATTCGACATAAGAAAAGTGACTTATGTTTTTATTTTTTTGAGGTAAAAGTGACTTATATTATAGATAGGAAAAATATGGTGAATTCTAGGGTGAGGGTTCAATTAAGTCCCTCACCGGAGAACTACTATAGACAATAATTGAGAGTCATTAGATTAATCAAGCTTACGTATTATAATATAGACCCTATACACTAGATCTTTTTATTGTCTTCCCTCCCTTCCATCTTCTTCTAGCCTTTTCCCATCGCATCGGTTGGATATGCATAAGCCTATCACCCTTCTTCATTATATCGACATCTTTCCACCTAATCAACATTATATCTCACGTAATTTTGTTTTCAACTAAAGTATAAATTGGTTCTTTTACCTTAAAAAAAAATTGGTTCTTTCAAAAAAAGAAACTAAAATATAAAATTGGTGTTGTTCCATTTCTACCAGTGCTATGAAGAACACCTCATTCAAGATTTCATAAGTTTTTGTAAACGAAAAAGCTTTCATATAATCATCGGTGAGTCCAATGGTTGTGATTCTTTCCAACTACAACGTTATAATGAAGAAATAGAGGGCATGTCCGAAATTGTTGCGAACTTTTCATTGATTTAGAATGAAAAGTTCATGATTTTTTTTACGAATCAAATCATCAATGCATTGAATGAAATCAAGGGGTGATGAATGAATTTTGTAGAGTGGGCTGGTTACTTGCAACTGACTGTAACTCAAGAAGCATAAATTTCTATTAAAATAAAAGAAACCAGACGTGAAGTTTGTTAGAGAGGAACCAAGCAAAAGGAAGAGAAATGGAAAGGGATATGATCGTATGTAAAAATCTAAACTGTTCTCATTTTGTATTTTTCAAAAATCTGAACCATTAATTAAATCTAATGATATTTTGTTTATGGTCCACCAGTGAGGGACTTAATTGGACCCTCGCCCTAGAATCTACCGGAAAAATAGTAATTAAAAGATTTTTACCATTGTGTATAGAAAAAATGGGTGTCCTTCCTTGAGAAAAACGACATGTTAATATTTACGAATTATAATTACCTTAGAAGGTAAATAACTGTGGTGACATTTGATATATTAGTGGATTGTTCAAACACGTCATATTCATCTTCTTTGTGCATTTAGTGTGTATAAGTTTTGTAGTTAAGTTTTTTTGTAAATAGAAGGTGTTGTAGTCCATAAATCTCAACTCAACTTACAAAATACTAAAATTGTTAAATTGGATGTTGTGATTGAGGTGCGAATCCCAACTCTTCCGTTTATATGTGAGAGTTTCAATCTGGCGGAGATTGTCTCCTGTGGTTTTCTCTCATGTGTAATCCAGACCCTCCATTAAATAGGTGAGATAATGTGTTTATAATATCAAAAAAGGAGAGGGGGTGTAATTAAAGGTGGATAGCGGAACACTACAGAAAACAGGAGGGATCTCCACCGAAGAAGATCCACTCTGTTTTCAATCACTATTAGTATCATTCTATCTACTTATAAAAAAAAAAAAATGTGTTGTAAGATTTTTTACATTTACAACACACTAAAAAAATGTATTTCTCTTTGTATGCCACCAAACAATTATTTGAGAAATCATCCCTATACATTTTGGTGCATGACCATTCACAATCGATAGGACATAAACTTTCACATATAAGTTCTTTTTTTTTTACAAGGCTAAAACAAAACAAGAAAAAAGAATAAAAAGAGAGCTACTCTCTCAAATAGAAAATTCCAACCGCATTATTTTGGATGAAATTCTTGAGGATCATCAGAGAAGATTCATGTTGAAGAAACTCAACATCAAAAGAGACACTAAGTTTGGTAAAAAAATATGCACATTAATTTCCTTCCCTGAAGGTGTGATTAACCATACCACTTCCCTACTCCAATAACTCTTTCATGTATAAGTGAGAGCAGGACATTTTTTTAAGTGGGTCATAAAAAAAAATCATGTAATTAACAAAATAAAACAAAGTGCGGGCAACTACCCCTAATTAGCTTGCCTTAAATAAGTCCCTGCTACAAAGTTATAGTACCTCGTGTGGAGAATAAATCAACTCGTAGAAGGGTGTTTTTGTTTTATCAAATATCAATAGCAATCAAGTTCTTTAAGTCTTCTCTCAAAAAAAAAAAAAAGTTTCTTTAAGTCTATAATATATTGAGGGTCAGAGATCAAACCAAGATAATATATCATGATTAAATTCGTTTGATGGTAAATTTATTTATTGATCAGATATCACATTAATCACCGTCTTTCTAAATTATTCTAAAATTAGTTTATGATTTTGTTGGTATTTTAAACTAATACATCTTTTTCAAACATTTTTTAATTATGTTTCTGTCTTTATGTTTTTTTCGTATGACGAAACACTTAATTGAGAAATCTTTAACAAATATAAAAACTATTTAAAATAGGTCAAATATTTTTTTCCCTGACAAAATTGCTAAGTTAGTCCTTTAAGTTTTAAATAGGTTTTTTTAGTTGTTAAACTATTTCACCGTTACCTCTGTCAGTCTCCATTTAACTGATGTTGATGTGGTCGTTAAGTTGCTGACTTGGATCAAAACTTTGCGTTTTAAAAGCTCCAGGGTGTCAAAACGCTGCATTTAATTGTCATGTATGATCATTTATAAAAAAGGTAGTTCTTATATACTAAAAGAGGTATTTAACTTTTAAAATATTAATAAAGTCGATGATTAGTTTGAGAATAGATTAAACAGATAGATAAATTTGATGATTTATCCTTTATTTATTTGATGAATGAAGATATGTCTTTTTAAAATAAAAAATGAAGATAAACTCTGCCTAGATTTTTTTTTTTTACAAGATAATCTTTACCTTGTTAGGGTATGTACACATTTCACCCAACCTAAGTATAGTATACACATTTCACCCAACCTAAGTATAGTACTACCTACAAAATTTAAAGAGGCAGTTAGAGACAGATCAGATATAGCACAACACCGTGTGGTCCACTGCATTAAAAAAAGCAAAATTGTTCCAATCCTTTTCCGTGACATCATCACGATTCTCTTCAAATAATCAATGATCATGCCACGTGACACTCTCTACACAACGAGTCCACAAAACCACAGCTACCCCTCGAAACACCAGATAACTCCCACAGGCGCCAACACACAGAAAGACCAAACAACCATTCTCTCACGGTTCATTTCATTCTTGGTTCTTCTCACCTTGATCGAAATTTCCTTCACAAAAACTTCCTCAATTAGGGTTTTAGCTTAAACAAAAATAATTATCTTAAAACCTTAGGTTATTTTACAGTATTTAATCTGTGAATTGCAATATTTTTCTAGGGTTTCAAGTTTCATTCACGAAAAATGGGTGAATGGCATGATTGGCAATCTCTTCTTCAATCAATTTTCGTCGGTTTAATCTTCTCTTACCTTCTTGCAAAACTCATATCCATCGTCGTTTCATTCAACAACGAAAATCTCACAATCACACGCAACACAAACCCCAACGCCGTCGTTTCACACGATGATACCAAACAAGACGACGTCGTTTCTGATCCCGGACACCGTCCCGAAGCCGAAGCTGAGTCGGTTATGGCTGAGCAAGGTAGCATCAGAAACGAAAGCGTTGACGGTGGTGATGATGATTACGATGATGATTGGGAAGGTGTGGAGAGTACTGAGTTAGATGAGGCTTTCAGCGCTGCTACTGCTTTTGTTGCTGCCGCCGCCGCGGACCGGCTTTCGCAGAAGGTGTCTAATGATGTTCAGCTTCAGCTTTATGGGTTGTATAAGATTGCTACTGAAGGTCCTTGTAGTACAGCTCAGCCTTCTCCTCTCAAAATGACGGCTCGTGCTAAATGGTATTCAATCTTGCTTTCTTGAAACTGTTTTGTTTGAGTTTGAATCTTGTACAAGACAATAAAAGTAAGGAAAAAGCTTTAACATTACGCAACAAAATTAAAGGGTTAATAGTGTATATATTTGGAATCTTTTGTTTGTGCTGCCTCTGAGTTTTAATACAAGTTTTTTTTTTTTTTCCTGGGTAGAAGTTCAAATAGATTCTTTAGCCTATTTAAGGCTAGACCAACTCTACTGTAAAATAACGTTTGGATTAGCGGTTAGTTTGGAAAAATCACAGTGATACCACGATTTTATTGAAGATTTAGAGAGAAAGTTGGGTAGCACCTATAGTAGAAAAGATGGTGGAAACCAGGCTTAGGTGGTTTGGGTATGTAGAGAGAAGAGCGGTAGATTCTGTAGTAATGAGAGTAGATCAAATGGAGGATAGTCAGATGGCTAAAACAGCCAAGAAAAACTATAAGAGAAACTATAAAGAAAGATCTAGAGGTTAATGAGTTAGATTGAAATATGGTTTTTGATAGAACATTATGGTGTAATTTGATCCATGTAGTCAACCTCATTTAGTGAGCTAAGGCTTGGTTGTGTAGTGGTACATAGTGTAGCTTTTGCCAAAATCACAGGGGCTCACCATGATTCTGGCTATCTCAATGCAAATCCAACATGCACAAGTCTTTTATTTTGTGAAATAGGCATCATTTATAAATTTTGATGTGTTGTTACCGATAATTGTATGCAGTCATTTTTCCTACCCGGTCAAGTATGGTTATCTCGCTGTACCATAAAAAGAAAGGTTATTTTGTTAATTCTTTTGGTTCAGTGCTAATATCCCCTTCAACTTTCTGTAGGCAAGCGTGGCAGAAATTGGGTGCTATGCCTCCTGAGGATGCAATGCAGAAGTACATTGACATTGTGTCGGAGCTATATCCTACTTGGCTTGATGGTGCACCTTTGGTGAGCTAATAAGCAGTTTCTTGTGCCCTAAATTGATGAATCACTATTTCTTTCTATAAAAGGGAGAATGATGTATTTTCTTGTGCTCATTGATGAATCACTATTTCTTTCTATAAAAGGGAGAATGATGTATTTAAAAGGAAATTATTCTTTACTAGTTACATTCTTTATGTGTGTGTTAGTGTAGTTTTTTTATTCAGTCTCTAACTACCCAACTCGTGTTGTTCCTGTAACAGAGAAGTAAAACCGGCGACGGTGGTGGCCCAAGTTCAGAGGCTCGGGGACCAATGGGACCAGTATTCAGCTCTTTTGTTTACGAAGAGGAATGTGGCAGTGACTCGTAAGATTTTGTAAAACTCAAACTGTATCAGTTTTTGTGCATATATCACCTGTAGATGGCCATGCGTCACTAATTGGTTATGAATTTATGTATATAGTGTTAAATGTAATTGCTTTGGTTGATGTTTCCCTGATGTCTCTCCAGTAGTTAGATTGGTGGGATGTCTTCAAGTGGTAATTATAACGGTCTCGATTCTTAGGAGGTCTATTAATCTATCTGATGTGAGATTGATTCCTCTACGAAGGCTCCTCTCCCCTTCTCTAGTCTTGCCTTTGTTGACTGAATCTTTTGTGTATTGCAGCCCCCCTATCTAATGTTAGGTCTTTATATATTACACGGTCGGCACCTACAATAATTTATTATTTTTAAAAATAAAATAGAAAAACCAGACGTCATTTTGGTAACATGAAAGTACATTTTGCTGCTTTTTGCGAAGCAGCTTGCCAGCTTGGTCCATAATATACTACTATATCTTTTTTTAAAGGTGTTTTTTTCAAGTTTTTTTCTCAACTCAAAATTAGTTGTTTTCCCTTCCTAAATTTGTCTTGTTATATGCTAGGCTTTGGATACACTCAGTGATAATAGGCCTTCTTAGTTTTAACTTTGAAATATTACAAATCAAATTGTTGTTTTAAATTTGAACAGAGCAAGGACAATATTGCTTTGTGGGTTTCTGGAATTAAGGCAACCTTCTGCAACTCAATAATCTTTTTGGACTTTTGAAACTAATTGTCGTATAAGTATTTATAATTTTTTTGTATTATCAACTGATTCCATTCTTAAGTTTCTAAGCTTTGCATCATAGGGGATAGAATACGCATAACATCTTTGGTTTGCTTTTATGGAGAGTCCTTTGATTTGGCTCTTCTAACATGAGTGATTTTCATGCACAACAAAGTATGGAAATGTTAAGACATCAACATTGGTTGAAATTTATTACTTTACCCAATGAACCAAGATATCACTTTGGAGGAGCCAAGCATGCTTGATAAAACTAATACACACCCTTCTCATTAATCTGTCTCCTTGTCGCGCTTTTGTCGTCCTTCTTTTGAACCACCTTTTTTATTTACTCAAATGACCAATTCTCACCAATGCCACATGTGTTTTTTCCCATTAAACTATTGGTATTTTGGAGGAATGATTTCAGGAACTGATCACAAGGTTACTTTATTCAGTAGGCTATAATATTTTAATGACATTATCTAAATGTACGGAGTACTAAGGTTATCTAATGAATACCATTTGAACAATAAAAATCAGAAGTTGTGAAGCTTCTTCATCAAAAGGCAACAATTTATTGGGAGAAAAAAAATTGATAGATATTAATGTTTCGTTATCTTCCTTTGTAGGAAAATGGATGCCATTCACGGATTTGCTAGAGAGGGAGATATGACTAATCTACTAAAGTGTATTGAAAGTGGAGTTTCAGTGAATTTGAAGGGTGAGTTATTTAGATATTTGCTTTTCCAAGTGTATACATTATTCTTCAGTGTGCTGCAGGTTGTTAGTTATTTATTTTATCTTCAAGTCTTTTGGCTTTCAAATAGACAAAGTCCCTCATTAGCAGCTTTTGTTCAGTGCAAATCACCGACTTCAGTATGACAACATAAAGTTGAATTTTAGCGGCATTGCTTGACAAGCCTAACACAAGCATATGTATATTTCAGTGTTTTGGAATTGTTTAACAGCTAAGTCATGAGCTATGTCTTTCTCAAAAAGCCTCAGCAATTGGCCTAAATGCCTATTTGAAGATAGAAAGTTGATTGATAACTGAATTGACATTACATGGAATTAATCTTGCTGGTCGTGTTTTGTTTCCTTTCAGTTATAAAAATTGCTTATGTGAAGAATTAGCTGGCCTAAATGAGCTATGTCTGTCTTGTCAGACGTCATATTTCCATTTTAGCTTTCACTCCCACTTGCATCTCTCTTGCATTTTTGTACTTAGGAAGGAGTATACCACAGATTCACTATTGGCACTTTAAAAATGGGAAACATGTAGCTATAATCAGACCATAACTTTAGTGTCTTCAACATTATGTTTCCTTAAGAAATGATTGATCTTGTAAGAAAATGTTTGTAAGTAAAACTTATGAAGTTCAATTTATAATTTTAGAAGTTGAATTGTTAATGTAGAATGAGATAATAAATCTCGTAGATCCCTACTAATTTTGGGAAGTTTTTATTATTTTGCCCATAGAGGAGGATACATCAAGATTTTTCGTTACATCACACTATTTGGATTGTAGTGAAAAATATCATTTTCTTGATTACGATTGAAGTCCCATAAATATCTTCGGCATTCTTATTGTGATTGATTTTGCTGTCTCGTGCCAGAGGTTTATCAAATTAATATTAGCTTTCTAATGCTATTATTACTTTTCCTTTTCTTTAACAATATGCATTTTTTGAAATTTGCGCAGACAGTGAAGGCCGAACACCGCTACACTGGGCTGTGGATCGTGGTCACCTTAATGTCACAGAGCTGCTGGTTGGCAGGAATGCTGATGTAAATGTCAAGGTATTCATTCAACACTATATGTTTTAATGCATTCCTTCAAGGGATTTCCATCTGCACTATTGGCTTAATTGTTGTAACTATTTAGAATGAAAACAGGATGGAACTTTAATTGGATTTTGAGTAATCCTCACTGCATAAGTTGCATAATGTAGTATAGTTTAGGCTTTGGGGTATGGTTTTGTGCATATTTTTTACTCAAGTCAAACTCAAATTTGCTACTTTCTGTTCTCTGATGTTTTCTTTTTTGAAGGATAATGATGGACAAACTCCACTGCATTATGCTGTTACGTGCGAGAGAGAAGCCATAGCCGAATACTTGGTGAAGCATAGTGCAGACATCCATTCAGAAGACAATGATGGCAGTTCATCGCGTGACATCTGTAGTTCTAAGTGGCCGTTTATGCAGCATGAGGAAGAAGTAAAATGATTGTTCATTATGTATGTTCTTGCTTCTGGCTACTGCATCCTTTCCCCAAATCCCTTCAGGATGTACGCGTCCATATAACTTGATTTTTTTTCCTCCTTACTCTTGGTGTATACACTACACCCTTTTCACTGTAGTCTACACCTATGCACTGCTTAGGTAATGGTTAATGAAGTATATTCTGTTTTATTGTTTCCTCTTCTCAAACTCCTTATTTTGGCCCCTCGTTCCTTAATATTTAGGGATGAATATATTCGGGAAAAAAGAAACAACTATAGGAGCTACAAGAAAAGGGTTTAGGGTCCACAAGTGGATACAAGCATTAAGTTTTAACTGTGAGTATGTAAAAAACGTCGTAACGGGGGAGAAAAAGCTGGTTTTGCCCCTTTATGATTTTGATTTTGATTGTATGCCTATACCGCTGGTAAATAAATATATCATCTTCATGTCTATGTAGTAATGATATTTTCATGAATTTCAATTTAATCATACGGTTTGAAAGACGCTAGAAAACAATAAGCATTTTTATCAACAGTTATCCCCAAAAAATTGGTCCATGATTATATATTTGCGGACTCTGAATAGGTCATTCCCCTTTTTGTTCCTTTAGCATCTCTGCCTTTGCACTTTTTTAATGCGTGCAATACAAAGGTAAATTCCAATTTTTATATGCGGAGTTAAGTTCACTATCAACACAAATCACATTCCCACGTTGTTTACTGCCAATGTGCAACTCTTGTAGTGGCTAACCCGGCAATGTTCTTCAACACATTGGTCCATGCTAGGAGGCGTGGCAGTGGGTAGGACCATGGATGCCGAATCAAAATTCATAAAGTCTGCAAAACAAAACTCCTTTGTCCCAAGCATTTTCCAAGTTGACAATTTAGATGCTCATCATTGTATCATCTATCCACTATCATGGCCTGTGTCCTTCAGATTTGAATTTAGCATCAAGCGTGTGAGCTGGTTGTCGCTATTGCAATTGAGATCCAAATTTGCATCTTTGTTGGATTGTTTGCCGAAAGGTAGGGTAGTTCAAGTAGTTTCCGATGAGAGGTTGCCATGCTAAGTTAAGAGGAATATGTGACTCACCCTAGAATTCTTCCTATAGGACTTGAGAGTTTCACCTTAATTGTCTCTTGTTCTTTTGCAATATGCCGCTACTTATATTTTTGCATGAGTGTAAATATAAGTAAGGGTATACATGAGATTCATTAAGAGCACCTCTCTAATAGAAGTTTTATCCAGGTCCTTGAAACTAAAAAGTGTAACCATTAAAAGTTTCACCATTGGACACAATTTAGGTGGCAAACTCATAAGTTGAAGGTTACTACTTGATGTACCGACACAACCAACGCTAAAGCTGCTCTTAAGATAAAATAAAATAAAATTATGTGGGTTACATTGTGGGATTCATTATGAGTTCTTAAGAGCATGCATAACGGTAGACTTGGTGGATGTCTTTACCGAAACCAATAACACTTAGCCAGGGGTTGATGGATATTTCACTCTATTTCATAAGTTCTCTAATTTGGCACTGTGATTTAGCACATATTTGCTCCCTCACTGACATTTCACTATTGAGCATACTCATTTGTTTATTTTAATTAAAATACACACAGACTATTTGATTTAAAATATCAATACAAGGTACAATATGGGGTTCAATGAGACCCATTTTAAAGTTTTTGATAAATGGTATGAATATTTAGAAAATATGATTGAGTGTTTAATTGAAAATTGTGAAGTGATATAAAATATTGAATGAGTCGTCGTGAACTTAGCTCAGTTGGTATGGATAATATATAAAATATACAAAGGTCTATGGTTCGAACCTCGACCATCACAAAAAAAAAAAATTGAATGAAGACTGAAGTGATATGACATTGCACAACCAATTTAAATTACTGATTATGAGTTGCATTATTCGAGATGTTCTAATACCAAAAGTAGAGTTCTTCGTTATGGATGTTGTATTAAAATTGTTTTCCATCACAGTGAGATTCATTCAAAATATGAGCCAATATTCAGAAAAATCATACAAGTACTTTTATATGAAAACAATGTTAGATTGAAAAGGTAAAACACTATTGTGTGAGATGAAATATTTAGAAGAAGAATGACGTAGAATATGAACGAAAACCGTGTAAATGTATTGAATGTAGAAGATACAAAATACAAGGTACATTAATCTTATATGTAAAGAGGATTATGCTAACAAACTACACTTACTTGATTAACAAGTAACCGTGTGATCAAGATAATCTCTAACTAACTAACTCAATCTTATTTAGCTAACTTGTAGCATAAACAACTAACAAACCGACTACTTGGCGTTTAAATTATTATACATCTAACAAATCAACTATACTGTTCATTCATCTCCTGAACTTATTGTCAAAAAAATCTCTTCCAGTAACTTTTGTTAGTATTAATGTTGTCACCACTCCTCATGTACTATCTGTACCTGTGAGGCTGTGATTGATTTCCTCGCTTGTAATGCAGAATGTTCAAATTGGCAAGTTGTACTTCAATTATTATGAACGAAGGACACCATAAACATAAAGGCACAAACAAATCACAATAATGTACAGTATCATTTATTTATTGCTTCATTCATTGAATTCAAATGCTGGCCCCCGTACCCAGGCAAAAGACACCGCCTTTACGCGCTGTACACAGCACACACTGCACACCCTAAAGTTTAATTAATTAATTAATTAATCTGGTAATGAAAAACATTCATATTTAAATTTATTAAATTAAATTTAAATAATTTAATAGTTTCACTTTATTTGATAAATATTATTCATAAAACATTGTTCCAACTTTATTTCACAATAACTCTTTATTTTTACGGAATAATTATTATATCAACACTTTTAAAGACGTGGGAGAAACACTTTCAAAGATATTCTTATTCTTTTAAGAAATAAAATAAAACATTATATCAATGAGTAATAGCTCAATTAACAAATACCAAAATTGTTATTTTGAATATCGGTAGTATCATGAATTTGAACTTGATACCTTCGACTTATGCACTTTATCATTCTATCTACAGGTAAAAAAATTAGTATTTTTTTTTGTCAAGTAACCTAATGACTAAAGCTCACACAATTAAATGTAAAGAAGTGGGGTGTCCGGGGTTCGAATTTAGCTCCTGCATATAACATGCAATATCCCTACCCCTGCATATTTAAATTAGTTATTTATTTATCAAAAATGCGATAGAACTATACGCACAGGATTCGATCAGTACTACTAACAATTCTTTATACTCTAAAAAACTGATTATTAGAAAACCTTATTTGACTGGGATTATTCAAAAAAATGAAATGCAATAACATTTTTTTTTCCCATTAAAGTGTGCTTCTATAATATTATTATTTATACACCTTTAAAAAATATCATTATTTATACTTATTATTTGTTGTTGTTTTTAATTCAAATCCAATCTTGTGTGATTATAGGCAAAGCTAAACTAAATTTTATTAGCGACAAGTCTGATTAATATAATGGGTCCTGCTAACCGATGCCCTCGGGGCACTGATTAAGCATACCATAAAAGGGAATTATTACCATAAAAGGAAATTGTTTTTGACTTTATTATAAATTAATTACACAATTTCAATGCATTAATTACTATATAATTTCCTTTTTCATATCCTTAATCAATGCCCCGGGGGCACCGGTTAGCATTTCCCTAATAAAAAAGTTATCATAAGTGTGTTTTTTAAATATAAGTTTAACTTTTTGATTCTATCTCCCTTTTCTATGCCGGTTTCGAACCAAAGTAACTAAAAGCGAAATTTGCATGAGCCTAACGAACCAACATATTTGGGAAGTTGGGGGTGAGTCTTACATTACCCCTAACACTAACGATAAATAAGATTTAATTTTCAAACGAAATAAATGGATATCACATGTTGAAGGAAGGAGATAAAGAAGTGTTGTTTTTGAGATGAAAATGGTAATCGATACATTTTTCTTGATGAATTGAAGGTAATTATACAATTTAATTTTGGAACGAAAGAGATATAAATCACATCTTAAATGAAGGAGATAAAGAAATATGATGTTTTTAAGATGAAAATGATAACTGATTCAAGAAAAAAGAATGATTTTTCCACAAAAGGGATAAATTACCCCAATTCATCGAGGGATAACGTAAAAAAACCGAAGTGGACACCTTTTTAAAAGTTTGATGCGCAAAATTTAAACCAAATTCATTTTGACCTTCTATTTATATTTAGGAAAAGGCTAACAAGTCCCCTTAGGACATTTGTTAAGAAGTTTATAAAATAAATTTTGTCATAAAAATGATTTATTTAATGCATTGAAACTTTAAAAAGTAATTTTTCTACTTATAATTTACCAATCATTTTTGTTAGCAATAAAAATTAATGTCCATAATTTATACTCATTAACGCAATAAAAAAAATACAGACAAACGTATATCCTAGATTTTTTTTGGTGCAAAGTGGTATCTCCGCGCACGTAACCACGTAGATTAATCTTTCAAGGCTTATGGGACTCAAATGAGCGGAAACTTTCATTAACGCTGATGCATACCGAAAACTGGATTCAAACCTCAAATCTTGGTTAAAATTAGAAGAGACAAATGTTATCTCATCTAAGCGCTTTTGAGATCGTCTAGCTATATTTAATAATATTATAATTCAATAGTATTCATAATTCATTAGCGCAATAAAAAGGAAAAAACTAAAATTCATTTCTTAATCCATATCCATAATTTTCTCAAAGTTTGGTATGTTTAATAAAAAAGTTTTTCTATCATGTACAAATTTGCACATGTTAAGAAGTTTTAAATAGTAACTTTGCATTGAAATTTATATATTTTGTATTAAATACATAACTTTTTAATAAATAATTATTTATTTTCAATAAAAATTTACTATTTTTAGTAACTTTAACATATGCAATGTTGCA
>Ga0228711_1006284_pt1 | contig 17729 bp, 11 predicted proteins | sample MedpolnodulmetaG_2_FD_177996 | JGI IMG/M metagenome (GOLD analysis project Ga0228711, IMG submission 177996) | Root nodule microbial communities from Medicago polymorpha collected in Santa Monica, California, United States - brown nodules | ecosystem: Host-associated > Plants > Roots > Nodule...
GGGGGGGGGGCTCGGAGCAAGTGAGACATGTTTAAACGAACAGTAACGTCTCTTTCCCACGTTCCCGCGAATATCTCAACGGCGGTTACACGTCCCCAGAATTTGTAACCGCAGACCCATGTGTGTCATTACAACGGCTCTGCATTCACCCGCCTCTATAAATAGGAGGCTCCTCGCAGCCTCCAAGCTAGAATCTCTTTCATTCTCAAACCTTTCATTATGAACCTCTACTGACTTGAGCGTCTTAGTGTCTGCAGGTACACACCCCATTCGATCCAACGCTCTCCGAAGTACTTTCACCACCGCGTTAAAGTAAGCACTGGCAACCACCTTCTGATCAGGTACGATCAGTAATAATGTGGACCTATAATAACTTATATAGATCCTTTATAAAAAAAACTTAGAATCTAGCTGCATATCATCCATCAAAAAAAAAATCCAACACAAAAATAATCAAGTTTCATATCTTAATGAAAAATTAATAGTGTTCGCCTAGTTTTTTTGATAAAGCAAAGTTGAGAAAAATGTCAAGAAGAATGGAGAAGTTCGGACTAAGTCGGCACCTCTAGAGACAACTCACATCCTCTGCCACTCACTCATAATATTTATATAAGAAAGAAACTATACAAGAGGGCGTGTCAAATTAGTTAGATTATCTGTGCAACTATTTTCGAAAATAATTAGATACTTAAGCTCATAGTTTTTCATCAAATAAAAGTTCTTAAGAGCAACCTGTGATTGAGAGTTGCCTATTCCCCTAATGCTCCAACATAGGAGCTTCTCGGGAATAGGTGAAGGTGAACCCCTTGAGCGGGTATGATAAGCTTTGTGATTATTTTTCTTCTTTTGATTCTTAGAAAGAACATGAGTAAAAGGAATAGCCTCGCCTTCTTCTTAGGAAGCCATCACTCTTCGAATTAATTGAAGGTCCTTCGTCATAACTGGACATCTGATCATCATGAGCTTCTTCCTGAGTTGATGGAATGTCGTCAGTACCCAATGAAGCAGTAACGTATTCTTACTTCGTAATGGCAAAGTGTTCAACATTGGTAATGGCAAGAACTTCCTGATTGTTAACCGACGCTGGAAAAGAGTTAGAAGAACCTACACCATCAGGATTTTGTTTTTCAACATATTAGTGAGTCAATTGCTTATGAGCATGAGTAGGTTTCTTCCAACGGTCAACCTTATCGACCTTTTCAACAGCCTTTGTAGGTATGAGCCAGTGGCAAACCATAACATCATGACCAATCATTCGGCAATGAGTGCAATAATCTGGGGAGCCATTCATAATTAACTGCCAATTTGAAAGGAAATCCATCTCTTCAACTATGATTTCATCAAATACACGGCGTGAAAAATCCAGATCAACTAAGACACGAGCATAATGACCAAAAACATATTGTTTTGTTGCAACATCAATAATCAAAGGATTTCCAATCACACCTACAATTTCAAGGATAGTCTGATCCCGCCAATACTCTCTTTTAGATTCTCAATCCTCTCCAATACATTGCTGGAAGGAAGAAACCTACAATCCTACACTAATAATATCAGGGCCATGTCAACCTTCTTAACAGATCAGAGGGGGAAAAGTATTAGAAATATGATATACAACTGAAATCTAAAGAAGTTTAAATTACTCACACCTCAAATCTTTTCAAGCAGAAAATTATATCAAAATAAATGCAAGTGTTTGAATTCTATTTTAATTTAAAATAGTATATTCAACCACACAAAGTTCTAAACAAAAATAGTTATACCTCACATTAACTAAGAGTGCATTGAAGTCCAATTTAACAGTATATAGTTAAAATAGAGAATATATATAATAGAGAATGTGCATTGAAAGATTCTTACTTTCTTTACTGTGAAAATATATTAGTGAATCTATCTATTTTTGTGTTTATAGTCATATCAATTTGGTAAATTATGACTTTTTTAAATCTGTCATTGGATGCGGGAAATTAACTAATGCAGACTTCATTTTGTTTTACTAAACTGATATTCAGGTCTTAACATCTGCCAAGTTGCACAAATTTTGGCAAGATTTTCCTTTTGTACTTAACTTGGAATTGTTGGCTAAAGAAATTTCTATTTTCCATCACTACAAATATTTTCTCATTCAACCAACTATGTTGACTCATTTTAGAAACATTCTAATTTTTTTGATCTACTACACTTGCATCATATACTATACAATAAAATCAATGCCGCTTTAACTTTTAGTCATCAAAACCACTTAACATGTCACAAAGGGCAAAGTATTATAAATATATATTTTTAATTATTCACTTGACAATAGTAGTGATAATAATGATAATTAAGATAAAATCCTCTACATTCAACTCAATTAAATAAAAGACCAGTTATTATTACATAACTATATAGGATAGGAAACCATAACCCTCAAATTTATTATGCAACTTGTTGGAAGTATACACATTCTTCCAAATAAGCAACATCTCCATCAATATCAATCCTCTACTCCATCCTATTTCCATACTAATTTAGTTTCACACAAATAAAAATAGAAGATTAAGACAAACACAATAGGTGGAAATTGTTAAACTAAAATTTTTATATATCTTCTAAGCAAACTGCTCAATAATCCATGATGATATTATAAAAATTTATTGTTATTGTTGATATTCACCAAAATAAATCACTTAAAAAACTTACTGTTGCTGCTCTCTTTGGAGAGATGAAATTGAATGTTTGAAAAATTCGTTCAACAAAGCCGGAACCGAATTGTCACAAGAGTATGCGATAGACAAAGGATTCCATTAATTCTCCTGGTTATCAAATATGTGTTCTTTTTATGCAGAATACATATTGTAAAATTATGTTGGAATGGGAGAACTATCTTGTGTGTCCCACAAGTTTCAGATGGAAATTAGTCATTGCTAAGCAGTGGTAGAAACTTCGACCAATATCATGGGAACCAAAGAAAAAGGTTAATCTTGGTATCATTTAAAAAGACAAAGATAAGAACTTATACTATATTTCTCCTACAGGAAAAAAATATTGTATATTATATGTTATATCGTTGGTGTTTGTACTTGAGATGAGCACAACATGAGAACTCAACATGTGAATAAGCCAGAGCTCTTGGATTTTTGTATGTGGTTAGATCATGATTTGGGATGGATCCCAGGGGTTATATTTATAGCCTTTTTGGACCTCTTTTGTTGCAACAATTTCAGAGACTCTTGTAGTGTATCCTCATTACTTGTCCTTGTCCTAAATAAATGTTATTTTTGAGTTTATCCTGATATCATGGTCCACAAGGCCGGTACGGGCAAAGTTATTAAGGTTCTTTTCGGATCATATTAATCATAACTTAGTGAGTTTCTATTTTTAGCAAGGTTGTCGAGCTTTTTCCTCTTTGGCGATGTCTCTCATATGGGTGAAGTCCCCTAGTACTTTTAGATTCTCATTTAGCTTCTCAAGCAATGGAGAGTTTTCTTATGTGTTTGCTCTTAAGTTATGGAGTAGCTTTCTGATTATGTTTATCGTGAAGGAGGGTGTTTATTCGAATATCGTTTTTGGAAATGGTAGGCATGACTCCTCTGGGGAAGTAAGCACTTGAGGGTAGGGGAGCCTCTTCAGTGTTGTTATCATCTTGATCCACCAGTGTGAGGATTGGAATTGAACGATCTTGGAGAGTGTGCATTGCTAATCAAACATTTGTTGCGCTAAAGGATTTGCTTTCAGAATTTCTCTTATGAGTGCAATTGAGACACTCTTGCTTGTTGACAACACTACAAAGAACCGCATTTTTGGCCATTATGCATGAATTTTGGTTGATATCAATTTGTCCCATCACAACTTTCATGATATTATGGTGGAAAAGGAAGGTTTTTCAATTAAAGTGGATGTGACTTATGAGTGGCTATCAGACTTCTCCACCCATTCCAAGAAATTATTTCAGATGCCTTGGTTAGTGGTGATAATGTTGAAAATAATGTTGTTATGACTAGTGTTGCAAAACCAATCACAGAGGACACATTATTATTGCCGCCCCCATTCTCATTAGATAAGTCTAGCACATCTTTTTCAATAAGATTTGCAAAATGTCAGTGACGAGAATCTTAGACTTACTTATGTTGAAAACACTTCAATTTTTGAATTGTTACCATACAATACAATTACATAACCAGCATGTATGGTTACAAATGCAAATGCAAGTGTTATGGATCACTCGTCTCATGAGGTTGATGTGCCTGTTGTGCACAAAAGCTCATATGTGCCCCACTCTTCAGAAGGAGACCGACTTGGTTAAACATCTGGTGATTGTAGGTAAGGATTCAAAAGTATCTTTACACCTTACCTAACTAAGAGTCAGAAGAAGAAAACTACTAAGGCTACATATCAAACCCTGCCAATGGGTCCTCCTCCACTTCCTAATGAAAGAAGACTTTGAACTTCTTAGAAAAGTGAGGTCTTTGCCAATTAACGAGATCACACTAGAAGCTTTTACGCCGTATCTAACGAAGAAGCAGAAGAAACAACTCAACAAACTTATTTCCTACAACACTCGATCCATGGGTGGTTGAGCAAAACTTTTCCTTTTAGGGCCATTTTTCTCCTTTGCTTTTTGTTATTTTCAAGTCACGGAGAATAGTGAAATCACTAGAAGTAGAAGAAGACCTAGAAAACTATAAAAGAAAATATTATGACAAATTTAGATATTAAAGAGTTAGATCCAAATTAGATTTGTGATAGAATATTATGGTGAAATCCATGTAGCTCGCCATATTTATTGGGATAAGGCTCGTTTCTTGTTGTTCTTGATATTTTGTTACTTCATTGGAAGAGAATAAGTAAGGAATAATGGTAAATAGAAGGAACTGAATGGATCTGCCAAAAAAAGAAGAAGAAAAAAAAATGAAATGAAAATGAATTATATATTATTTGAAAAATATATAATAAGACGGAAACGTATATTTACATTGACCGTATTTAGAGGTCAAACCAAATTATTTATTTTAATTATATGTATGTTTTAATTATTTTATATATTAAGCTATTTGGACTATAATTAAGAGAGAATGGAATACGTTGACTTTTGACCTTATAAGTGTTGAATGAAACTATTATAAATACTATGAGACATTGCTAGTCTCTTCCACAAAAAAAAACTCATTCCCTCAGTAATGGCATACAAAAGAGTTACACCAATATCTCCCTCCCCAGAATCCAATAATGCATTCTTCGAAAACCAATCATTAAGAATTCCCACACTCTTTAGTAGCTCCTCCGTCATGGTAGGATCCATTGTTTGTCCCATCACCATCACCGACAACAACAATGGTAAGCTGACGGAGCCAACATTAGAACAACCATCATCTAGTAGGTTTATTGATCATTCTCCGGAACAAGTGGAGGACCTTGATGCATCCTCCTCGAAAAAACCCAAGGGTAGGCCGATAGGCTCTAAAAACAAATCGAAACAACTCGTCGTTTTAAATGAAAACACAAACAACCTAATGGAACCGATTCTAATTAAAATCCCATATGGAAAGGATGTTGTGGAGACTCTCATTGACTTGGCTCGGCATCAACAAGTTGGAATCGTAGTACGAAGTGGTTCTGGTCCTGTTTCTGGTGTTACTCTTCTCCACCCGACAACTGGTGCCCCTATTCCCCCCATGATAGGAACGTTTGATATGATATCTTTCTCTGGAACTTACATGAATGGCGATTGTCATCGGGTTCCTCCAAAATTAATTGCTGTACCAACGGGTTCCTCTTTCTCTATTTGCTTCTCTAGAGATCGTAATGAGATATTTGGTGGAATTATTGGAGGCAAGGTTGAGGCGGCTGGTAATGTTTTTATTACAGCAGCTCTTTTTAAAAACCCGGAGTTTTATAGGGTGTCCATAATCAATGGAATTTATCAAATTGATGAAGGTAACCCAAGAGATGTTGGTGGTGTCATCCCTAGTGTTCATCATGTTTTACCTGAATCTAATAATGACTATGATATTCACATGAATGACTTTGATGTTGGGGGTATCCATCAGCAAATGCTCCATCCTCCTGTTCCTACTGATGTGAATTTCATGCAGTGGAATCGTTCCAGTTCCACTAAAAATTACTAGCGTTCTCCATTGTGATTTGTGAAGTCTTTTAATTTCGACGTTTGAATAAAATTGTTTCGTTTAAAAAGATAATAAAAGTTCAAAATTTTATATGCCTCGTTTTCATGTCTTTTTCTTGATCGCACTATACTACTTTAAAAGATTTATATATATTCATCAATTAATTAAGTGTTTCATAGCAAATTTAAAAGATGTAGATTTACCAACTAAGCTACTTAAAATCTCACTTATTTATCTTAAGGGGTGAAATTATAACCACTAAATTACTTGACAAAAAAATATTATTATTATTATTATCATCATCATTACATTTATTTTTACCATTCGTTTGAATGAATTTTATTAGTTATTTTCTTATAAAGAAAATGTATTTTATTAGTTGAATGGTAAGGATAATGTATTTTACCATCATAATTTTTTATTTTTTTTGGTAAAAAAAAATTATAACGGTAAAGATAAGGAAATGAAAAAAAAGATTATATTATTTTCCTCTCAATTTTTTTTTTTATGTTATTTAATAAGAGACAATAATCCGTTTTCTTTTCATGTATTTGGAAGTAAATATCCCATTGTATTTTATTCAGGAAAAAAACGATAAAACTTGTTCTTTTTTCTTTAATTTCTTCTTATGAATTTCTTTGTTAACATTCCAACTGAGTATTAGTCAATCATATGATAATCATACCCATCAAGGATAGGAAACCTTAAACCTCACATTTAATATGCATATTTTCCCCATCAAGCCACTCGTTAACAGTAAACCCATCTAAACATACTTCCAAATATATAGCATCTCCATCAATTCAAACCCTCTACTCCATCCTATTTTATGCTAATTTAGTGCAAATTACCAATTATGATTCACACAAACAAAATTAGAAGATTGACACAAACGCAAAAGGTGGAAATTGATAACCTAAAGTTTTATATATCTTGAAGCAAACTGCTAAATAATCCATAATGATACTATAACTATAAAAACTTTGAATTAGGCAAATTACAATACAATATCAAAGGTATCTACCCGACAAACAATGATAGTATTATTCTTCATAAATAAGATACAAACAAAAAAGAGACACTAATTGGTTTCAACTTCAAAACCATCATCAAGCTCATTCAAATCAAACTTCAAAACAACGCTTGACCCTAATTCGGTTTCACCTTCGTTGATCTTCTTCTTTTCTTCAATATCATGATAGGTTCCTTGCAATTTTGTGATGTTTGAAAAATATTGTCTCTAGGAATCTTTGAAGGTGAGAAAAATAAACAAGTCTAATGGGTTGAATTGTGTTGATTTTTTTTTTTAATTCTTTTGAGTGTTAAATATTGGTGAGAGAGAGAGCAATTTATAATGGTTCCTCCCACAAAACAAGAGTAGTCCAGTCCCGTTGCACTTTCAAGGGATTTCGCTACAATCTCACTAGATTACAATACCTCAAGGACTCTTTTAAGAGACTTCCAAATGCTCAAGCACACTTGAAAAAAACTTCTAAATGATCAAGGTTACTACCAAAAGACTTCTATTGATCAATCAATATTGAAAGAGATTTCCAATGCTCAAGCACAACTACAAGCGACTTCCAATGCTCAAAGACACTTCCAAGAGACTTCTAATTGATGGTCAGATTAGAAAAGTGTACCAAATAGTTTACCAAGTAATGAAGTGATAGGTAGAGTATCTTATCCACAAGGATTGTCGTTTCGTCTAAACAGTTCGTGTTACTTATTTTAAGTTGACGAAATAAAATAAAAGATATAAGGGTTAGAAATTGCAATTTTAATATGTTTGAAACAGAGCAAGTTACATGTTTTGGTTACATAAAAGTAAGCAGCGGTTAGGACTCTTTGAACCCCCCCTTATTTAAGTAGACTATACAAGTGATGAGACCGTTGGGACGTTCTAACCTAGCTAGTCGGTTGTCAAGCTACACCTGTTAATCGCACGGTGATCCTTATGTGTGGGGTTTATACTATCTCGGTTGATCTAGGTCTACCCCTCTGATGGCTAACTACACATGTTGATCGCACATTGATCCTTACATGTGGGGTCTTGCTAATTCATAGGTAATTGAAACATAGACTTAAATTGGTTTTCCACGATTTCCAAAGGCAATGAAGGCCAATGTTCTTGTAGGTCTTTCCATCTATGAATCTTAGGACACTCATAACACAATCTCATTCCCCCTAGATAGTTCTACAAACGGGCAGCCCTATCAGCGTCTACCTTACCTAGAGGTCGAGGACAATGGTCTTACTAGGTTTATCCCTTTTGGTGCTTGTTTCCCTAACTAATAAACTACTTACGTCCTAGGTTCAACAAATTTTACTCAATATTAGTAATGTCAACTAGGGTCAACTCGCTTTCGGTATCTTTCGTCTAGTTTACTAATCACTTACTTCCTAGACAGGTAGTTTCTAGTATAAGGATACAAATATCAAGATATAAGCATCCATATAGTAATAACAATATTAGGCCCTGTCACAACCTAAGTACCTAATCTAGGGTTCACTTCGTCGAAATAAAATAATCCTAATAAAACTTAATAGCGAACAAAAAATAAACTAAAATTAAAGGAAATTAAATTAAATAATTATCCAACAAAAATAAACTGAGGTTCATCTTAGAACCCTAACCTATAAATATCTAGTTACACATGATAACAAAGACAAAAATACTAAAAGATAACAACATACCATAGAAAAGATAGGAGAAGATAGAACTCCTCATTGGCTTCCTAGAATCGCCTTCCTTTTGAACTTCTCTAGTTATGAACGAGAAATTTTGAATGAGGAAGGCTGGTATTTATAGGAAAAGTTTTGACCTAACTTGGGCTAAAATCATGGGCTTCCAGGGGCTAAAAAGTCATGAAAAGTGACTTTTCGCAAGTCACGGAGCGCCTTGCACCTATTTTCATGCGCCTGGTGCATGTTCCTAGGACTTTGAGGCACCTTCTGCCTCCAGGCATGGGCCAGGCATTTTAGTGGATCACTTTTGGGCGCCTAGCGCCTCCTTTTGTTCTTTGGGCGCTTTAGTGCATTACTTTCTAGATTTCTTGTATTCTTTGCCTGTTGAGGTGTTTTCTTTATAGTTAAGTTGACTTGGAACTTGGGAACAAAATTCCTCCCTTTGTGAAGTCTTTTGAGGCCTCTTGAATCTTAATTCTTCATCTTCCCAAGGCCCAATAATCTTCGGAAGTCTTGCTTTGCCTGATGTGCTTGATTTCTTCGTGTTTTTACTTCACGAACCCCCTAAAATTTCTATGTTTCGGGAATAATAGAGTTATAGACTTAAATATAGAAAACATTTCAAATGTACCGAAATTATAGGCAATTGATCTAATACTCCACTGGTTTGCTGGTAAAACCTACAAAAATAAACTGAAAAACATGCTAAGAATAATGTAAGATGACATGTCATCACTACTGCTTAAGCACACAGGAAAGAGATTTAGTGCTAAGGTTAGAACCTGTTTCCTCATAATATCTCTTACACAAGAGCAAGAAAAAGCTGGACTACACACACACACACACTCACTTGAGACTTGTTGTTCGGTTGAATAGGTTCATGAGGAATGCTTGGAGTTGTGATTAGTGTACGCTTAGAACAAAGCCTTGGAGGAGACATGTGTTTTAATTATGTTGTCGTATGTTAAATCTTGTTTTTGCTGCTAATGTTTATGCCTTTTGCTTGAGGACAAGCAAAGATTCAAGTATGGGGGAGTTTGATGAGTCAACAATTAGTGTTTTTAATATATTATTTGAGTCTATTTTAATTAGATTTTATGTGTTTTTATTTCCTTTTTAGAACTATTTTACTTCAATTGCAAGTTATTTAATTTCAGGAACAAATATTATAAAGATTTAGTCTTGGAGCAAAAGAAATGAGATTTGGAGCTGATTCGTGTCAAAAATATGAAGATTTTGTGCAAAAATATCAGGCATGGCCTCGCTGGACAGCGGCGTGGATACGCCATCAAAATTTGAAGACAAATAACCAACTCAGAAGCTTGGCACGGCCCGTGCTACCAGCCACACACGGTCGTGCCACTACCACAAACTCCCTTTTGATGCTTTTGCTTCCTTGACAAGCTGCCTGTTTAGTTGTAGACTATAAATAGAGCAGCTAGCAAACATATTGAATCATCTTTTGTTCTTGGAAATTATAAGTGGCAATTGTTTCTTTAAATAAAAGTTCTCCTTTTTATTTTCTTATTTTATTTTATGTTCTTCTTCTTCTTCTCTTCTATGTCTACAATGATCATGAGTGAGTAGACTCTTCTTATCTTGAGATTGTTGGATGAGTCTAATGACCTAATCCCTATCAAACCAAGCCTTGAACCCTAATTTTATGTAAATCTATTTTCTAATCTATTTCACCGTTTTTATAATGAAATAACAAGTATTAGATAAATACACCGAAAGGCGAGGGTTGATAGTTGTTAATTCATAATCACAAATATCAAGCGAAGTATCGAAATATGAAGTTTTGATATTGGAACAAGTGAAATTAGACAAGGATTGTGAAACATGAGAATAGTCTAGCAAACCTTGAGACAATAAAGTTTCGTTCTTCAAGGATTTCAATAGCAATCAACCATGAGAATAGGTGTGGTTGCTAAAGAAACACACTCACTGAGACCGAAAGGAGATGTGATAGGCTAAAGAGAAACTTGTCTTCAGAAAATAGGTCCAACATAAAGTTCTAGGTTTAGGGCTTAGCTTGTGAAGGATTTGTCACCATGACGAACCAATAATCCCAAGGCACTTTTTATTATTATTTTCAAACCGTTAAAAATCTCAACTTTTCAACTGAAACTCTCTTCTAATCATTCATAGAAGTTGATTAAATTCATAACTCCCTGTTGGAACGATACTCTTTATTACTACTTCGGTAAACCGTGCACTTGCGGATTTACCCCACCAATTTTTTCGCGCCTCTGCCGGGGTGTTAGGCAATTTGATTAACTTTTTAGTAGTGGTTAAAAAATTTCTTTTTCTTTTTCTTCTTATTATTTCTTTCTTTCTTTTACCGTTAACTTCTTGGTTCTTTTTCTTTTATGCGAAGAAGCAAAAGTCTTGGTGAATTCGTTCCCGAGATCGAAAGGGAGAAGCACGAAATAATAACGCTATGGCTGCAGTTATTTTAATTTGTTTTGTAGGCAAATGTCCAAAAATGAGAAGAAAAACGAAAAAATTTGGAGCCCCCTAGGATCAGAAGCTTGGCACGGCCCGTGCTTGTGGTAACACGGTCGTGCCTGACCAAAACAAACCCAAACCCTCCTTTTTCCAGAGAGTTGGAACGGCCCGTGCCCCTGGGCAAACGGCCGTGCGCGACTCTCAAACACCTATAACCCAAAAAAAATTCTTCTTCTTCCTTCTTTCTCAAACACAAACTTCTCTCTGTTGAAGCAAAAATCCCTTTAAAATTGTTTTTAAATGATAAACAAACTCTTGTATTAAAATTAAGATTATAATTTTATTTGGTTATTTAATGTGTGCTCTTGAGTGAATTTTATTAAAGGATGGGAAAGTCCAATTTTCACACATTGTTAAAGCCATGTATCCTTGGATGATTATGCTCAAGCTTTCAAGAAGAATATGATGATAATTCATTATTAATCAAGAAAGGAAATTCTATGCGCTAATGCAAGGGAAAATTGTCTTTCAATCATGTGTTAATCATTTACTAAAGATAAGGATGATGACAAAGCCCTAATTTGATTCTTGATGAGCAAGCAAGCAAAAAGACATAAAGTAACATGACTTGGTGACCAAGTATGCAAATATGATTAATTAATGGTGTCTTGGAGACAAAGAAATGCAAAGACATTTACAGCAATGCATCTTGGAGAACAAGTAAGAAAAAAGTGGTAAAGAGAAAAGACTTTTTACTGTTCATGTACTTTTCACTATTCATACACGCTCCTGGACAAAGACAAGCTCAAGCTCTTAGTGTAAAAGTTGAGGTTGAGGCTGACAAGCACAAGCTCAGCGTACAAAAGAATGGGATAATGGCAATTTTGCAATTCCTATCAACAACAAGGATGTCTATACAAGAATGAACAGATGCAAAGATATTGATGGATGAAGGCTGGCTATAAATAGAAGCTTTCTCTCAACAAAGAAAGCATGAATTTGAAAAACAATCACAAGCCTACATACAAGTGAAAAATTCATCAATCAATCTCAATGTCAAATACTCTTACAGTCCTCAATCATATTTTCGGATCATCTTTTTAAGAGAATCACAAACTACAATCTCTCATTCTCTTAGTAGCTTGAAAGTTGTACTTAGATCCAAAACATCAAATCTCATTTTGATTGTATATCCTCAAGCCTGTAAAATCTTGAGTGATAGTGTAAGCTTGCTGAAGCTAATAATATCAGTGGTGTAAGCCTAGTGAGGCTAAGAGAATACATAGTTGAATAGCCTCAAGCTCTTCAAGAGCTCGAGTGTTAGTGTAAGCCGGGTGAGGCTTAGAGAATACATATTGTTTTGCACATTGCAAAGAGGAGGAAGAAACTCCTACGAACTAGTGGATAATCTCACAAAAGCTGTGGGGACTGGACTAACCCATATTGGGGGAACCGGGATAACTTCTCTGTGTGATCTCTCCTAAACTCTACTCTTTACTTTCCGCGTTATTTATTTTAGTATTGCATATTTCTTATTGTGTTACTAATCATCTTACTCCAAGTAAAGTCTTGAGAGTCTAATTTTTCTAAAGAGAACAAAGAATTTTTTAAAAGGTCACTATTCAAATTCAACCCCCCCCCCCCTCTAGTGACATTTACTTCAACTTCACTCTCATCCTTCAACTTCTCTCTCCAAACCTCCATAACTTTCTCCAAACTTCACAAAATCACATAATTTATAAATCAAAACTCAATCCACCCATCAAAAACAACAATCATCCATCGCAACCAATAAATCACCAAATTCGTATACCCTTTTACCCTAACCCAAAAAGCCCAATTTCTTCACCAATCTTCACCCAAACACTCAAAAATCTTACTATAAACCCAAACCCATCACTAAAATCACCTTTCCCACACAAAACCTTACCAAACCCTAACCTTCCCCAAAACCAACCAAAGTCAAACTAGGTCAAGGCAATCCAATGAGTTCAAAAAAAAAAAGGGAAGGAAGTTGCTAGATCTGATGATGGTGAAAGTAGAAAGAAAGCAGTCCCAAGGAACCATGGCATCGAATTCAAAGATGTCGAACAACGAAATAGGTATAAATCTCTTGTCTCTAAATCTATACATGCTTGCAGGTACTCTGATACTAATGATATGCTAACAATAGGGATTAGAGATAATGTGGTTAGGTTGTTGTACAACTTAGGTTGGGTTGAGATGATGAGACCTATGAGGGGGATTGAAAATTTCACCTATCAGTTTTTGAGCTCAATTTCCTTCACTAAGGATAGGTCGAGATCGGATAACCCTAATCATAGGGTCTCTTTCTGGCTTTTGAATATTAATTACGAGATGTCTTTGGAGCACTTTTGCTCAGAGATGGGCTTCGCGAATGCGGGGTTCATCCATGACTCTTGGAATCATGATTTAAAGCCGGAAGACAATGACCCTGCTGCCTTTTGGGAGTGTATCACCGGTTTAGAGCAATACAATTCACGTTCCAATAAGGCTAGTAACATTCATAACCCTGTGCTTAGGTACCTTCAAAGGGTTATGTCTTGCACTATCTAGGGTAGGAAAGAGGTAGGGCCAACTAGGACAAATGAGCTCTTTATGTTGTGGGCAATGCTTTATGATTGCCCTGTGAACATTTGCTATTACTTGCTGGATTATCTTGCTTTTTTAGGTACGAGGTCAGATGGAAAGGGTGAGATAGTGGTAGGTGGTATCATCACTTTTATTGCTAGGAAGTTTGGTGTGGGTCAGGAAAAAGGGATAAATCGGATTGATGGCAACAATAGGCTTGATATAAATACCCTCGTCGATATGACCTTTATTAAGCCTCATCCGCCTGATAATATGACCTATGAGCTGAAACTCAATGTACCTCCATGTTTGTTTATTCTTCCTAACCCACCTCGAACTGACACCAGGGTGGAAGAAAATTTGCTTTATTTTGGTGTTAACCAGGTACAAGAAGGCCATGGCAATGATGGTGATGACGAGGAGGAGGAAGGTGCACACTTGCATGATGATCCGGTGCACCATGAACAAGAATCCGGTGAGCATGACAATGATCGGTGGGCATGTATGCAAACTTAAATTCAAAGAATAAGCATCGAGCAACAAAGACAAGGTGCTGAAATCTCCGGGCTACGCGGTGATGTCCAAAGAGGCAATAGAATGCACGAGCAAAATAACCGCATGCTCTTGAGGATGATCCAACACCTTAACCTCCAGGATCCTCCTCCAGGACCCCAATAAATTGTGAGCTTTCCCTTTTCTTTTTCCTTTTTTTTTTTTAGTTTTTCTTTCTTTTCAAATCATTGAGGACAATGCTTCACCTAAGTATGGGGGGAGCCAATAAAGTGTCTTGTCTTGTTTAGTTAAGTGTTGTAGTGTTTCCAAACTCCCTTGAATTTTAATTTTTTGTTTTGTTTTGTTGCGAAAGCCATGTAAAGTAGCTTGTTTTTATTGTGAATTATGACTTCTTCTTTTTTAAGTCTCTTACGAAATGGTTGTTTCTTGTACATGAAAGTGACTTCTTATGTTTTGAGTGTTCTTGCTATACCCACATCATGTTTTATTGTCAAAATTCTCTTTGAGAAAAGCACTTAGTTGCAGTCTTTGAGTAAGTGTGTAGGTAGGTATTTTAAGGAGCACGTTCTAACTTTAGTGGTAAATTGACCCTTAAAAGTCTTCAGAGTAAAAGTAGTTTAAGTTTGTGTGGGGAATAAAAAGATCAAATAAAGAGGGTCACAAGCAAAAATAATTTCTAGGGCACCATTGACTCTAGGAGGCAGGAGCCGCACTACCTGACTTCCTACGTGAAGGTGTTGTCTCTAAAAACTTAACTAGCATCTGTAATTCCTTCTCACTTATCAAAAAGGGGTCAGAACAAATACATATATAGGGGGAACCATTAACTCTAGGGGGAAGAAGACGCACTACCTGACTTCCTACGTGAAGGTGTTGTCTCCAAACATCAATAAATCAATAAAAATTCCGTAGTTCCCCAAAAGTGCTTAAATGTCAAATGATCAAATAATTCCCATCTTTCTTATATGAAATGAAGAAAGGACTTTTCTCGGTTGGTTTAGTGTTAAGGTTAGAACCTGTTTCCTCATAATATCCCTTACACAGGAGAAAGAAAAATCTAGACTACACACACACACACACACGCACTTGAGACTTGTTGTTGGGTTGAATAGGTTCATGAGGAATGCTTGGAGTTGAGATTAGTGTATGCTTAGAACAAAGCCTTGGAGGAGACATGAGTTTTAATTGTGTTGTCATATGTTAAACCTTGTTTTTGCTACTAATGTTTATGCCTTTTGCTTGAGGACATGCAAAGATTCATGTATGGGGGAGTTTGATGAGTCAATAATTAGTGTTTTTAATATATTATTTGAGTCTATTTTATTTAGATTTTATGTGTTTTTATTTCCTTTTTAGAACTATTTTACTTCAATTGCAAGTTATTTAATTTCAGGAACAAATATTATAAAGATTTAGTCTTGGAGCAAAAGAAAGGAGATTTGGAGCTGATTCGGGTCAAAAATATGAAGATTTTGTGCAAAAATATCAGGCATGGCCACGCCGGACAGCGGGGTGGCCACACCAACAAAATTTGAAGGAAAATGACCAAGTCAGAAGCTTGGCACAGCCCGTGCTACCAGCCACACGGTCGTGCCACCACCACAAACTCCCTTTTCCTGATTTTGCTTCCTTGACAAGCTGCCTATTTAGTTTATTTCTGACCTAAAGCCCATGGTTTCTTGTGGAACATTCTATTGATGTATTTCTTGGGGCTTAAATAGTTGTAGACTATAAATAGAGTAGCTAGCAAAATAAGGTGTCAATTGTTTCTTTGGAAATTATAAGTGACAATTGTTTATAAATGACAATTGTTTCTTTGAATAAAAGTTCTCCTTTTTATTTTCTTATTTTATTTTTTGTTTTTCTTCTTCTTCTTCTCTTCTATGTCTACAATGAACATGAGTGAGTAGACTCTTCTTGTCTTGGGATTGTTGGATGAGTCTAATGACCTAATCCCTATCAAACCAAGCCTTGAAACCTAATTTTATGTAAATCTATTTTCTGATCTATTTAACCGTTTTTATAATGAATTAACCAGTATTATATCAATAAACTGAAAGGCGAGGGTTGATAGTTGTTAATCCATAATCACAAATATCAAGCGATGTATCGAAAGATGAAGTTTTGATATTGGAACAAGTGAAATTAGACAAGGATTGCGAAGCATGAGAATAGTCAAGAAAACCTTGAGATAATAGAGTTTCGTTCTTCAAGGATTTCATTAGCAATCAACCATGAGAATAGGCGTGGTTTGTAGAGAAGCTCACTCAATAAGACTGAAAGGAGATGTGATAGGCTAAAGAGAAACTTGTCTTCAGAAAATAGGTCCAACATAAAGTTCTATGTTTAGGGCTTGGCTTGTGAAGGATTTGTCACCATGACGAACCAATAATCTCAAGGCGCTTTTTATTATTATTATCAAACCGTTAAAAATTCCAACTTTTCAACTGAAACTCTCTTCTAATCATTTATAGAAGTTGATTAAATTCATAACTCTCTGTCGAAACGATACTCTTTATTACTACTTCGGTAAACCATGCATTTGCAGATTTACCCCACCATCTATGATCCTGCACACTTTGAACAAATATTAGCATATCCAATTGTTCTTTAATACTTTGTTATCATCAAAACTTTAGAGGAATTGTACAAACTAATTTTATTCCAACAATCTTGAACCTTAGCACCAAGTTTTTTTCATTGTGGGAAACACACCTTGTTAGCATTTCACATTGTTCCTTCATCTTCATTGAAGGTAAAAAAAACCACAAGAAGGGGGGGTTGAATTTTGTTTTCAAAAACTTCTTTCTTACGTTCTGAAGAACTGTTCCCAGATTCAGAGTCTGACTGAGTTCAGAGTCTTAGTGCAGCGGATAAAAGTAAGAGAACAGAGAAAGAAAGAACACAAGCAATTATACAGGTTCCTTCCACAAATCGGAAGTAGTCCTATCCCCCTTGCAATTCCAAGGAGAGTTCCACTAAAATGTAATGTCGGATTACAAGTTGCTCAATCACACAAGAAAGAGACTTCTCAATGCTCAAGGACAACTCCAAGAGACTTCTATGCTCAATCACACAAGAAAGAGACTTCCTTGCTCAATCACTATTGAAAGAGACTTCCTTGCTCAAGGACAACTCCAAGAGACTTCCTTTGCTCAATCACTACTGAAAGAGACTTCCTTGCTCAAGGACAACTCCAAGAGACTTCCTTTGCTCAATCAGAACTGAAAGAGACTTCTCTTAACAATTATAAATAATTGAATAAGGTTTTGAATACTTGATATACAATCAGAGGTATTCACAAAACAATACGAACAGAACAAACTCTGTTTTTCTAGACACTTGAGAATTCTAAGATATGAACTATTGTAAGAATTC
>Ga0228711_1006285_pt1 | contig 17728 bp, 6 predicted proteins | sample MedpolnodulmetaG_2_FD_177996 | JGI IMG/M metagenome (GOLD analysis project Ga0228711, IMG submission 177996) | Root nodule microbial communities from Medicago polymorpha collected in Santa Monica, California, United States - brown nodules | ecosystem: Host-associated > Plants > Roots > Nodule...
AAATATCCTTTTTTTTTTTTTTTTTTTTTTTGAAGGAACGTTTGTTTTCTTTTACTCTTTTATAAAAACCGTTTCGAATAAATTGGAATTTTTAAGAAAAATCAGCTATACCAGCCAAACTAGATTAATCTTTTGGCTTAGCTTATTTTTATTTTTATCTTTTTATAAAAATAAAAACAGTTACATTGCATCCCTTGTGTATATCCAAAGGCAAAAAACCATTACCCAATCTTGCTGATCTGCCACACACTCAAATCTTCTATTCTCTACCCTCGAATTATGAAAAATAATGATTAGAAAAAACAATTTTGTTTCATCTTAATCTTTTGACACTTAAGCATATATTTATCTTTTTGTGTCTTTTGTAACCGAAAATCCTATTTAGAAGAGAGAGAAACAAATTTTAAAAAATTGACATGATTTTGTAACAAAAAAGTTCCTTTATATTGTTTGAAATTGTGTAGAATTTTTAGGATTAGAGTAGGTTTTGATCCGATGTTTGCATTGTGTAGATATGTCTCATAAAAAAGGTGATCCTCAATTAAAAAAAGAGGATGAGAAGAAGAAAGCAAAAACCACTGTGACATGGCATCGTATCGAATGTGAAGGAACCAGACAAAAAAGCAAGGCAAATGTGCTAGTGTACAATTTCAACAAGATGAGACGGAGCGGAAGAAACTGTTATTTTGGTCCGCAACCAAAAGTAGGTGCCCCAAGAACTATCGAGGACAACCCAATTGACTTAAGTGACGAGTAAGGTGATTAAATGTAATGGCTTGTAATGTCTTCTTTTTTGGATGTTTTTTTTATGTTTTTTGATATGCAGCTAATTTTGGTACATTTTGGTATTGACTAAATTTGAATAAAGTTGTGTTTTGAATTAATTTGAAAAAAGTTACGTATTAAATAAATTCGAATAAAGTTGCACAAATACATGAAATCAATTCAAAAAATACATAATTTTATTTAGTTTTAATTTCATCTACGTTACATTACATTCTCCCTAAATATGTGGTATCATCAGGATGTTGAGTTTAAATTATATTCTTGAAAGTTTACTCAAGATATTGGTATTAAAGTGTCTTATACTTAGCGTAGAGATTTGCAGCATCCTTTGAAAACTCAAAAGAATGAAGAGAAGACAACACATGTATTCATCCAAATCAAATATATAAGTTATCACATCAAATTCCCTCATATAAGATGACAAAAAGGAATGTATTCCAATATATTCTTTTGAACTTAATCTTATTGCACTGCCAACTGACAAGTTTGAATAGACATAGGAGCATGATCAAGCACAAAACAACATCTTAGAGGTACATTTTCTTTCATCACACTCATCTTATACAAGGGATTTCAATGTGAAAACATATAAAGTTGATTTGGTAAAATACTAGTTGTGTTCTCTTCATTCTTTTGAGTTTTCAAAGGATGCTGCAAATCTTTATGCTAAGTATAAGACACTTTAATACCAACATCTTCAGCAAACTTTCATGAATTAAACTTAAATTCCAACAAAATAAAGACACTACATAATAACGATGCTACCTAAACATAATATTGTGGCAGAATCAAACTCTTGAGAAGAAATACAAGTGATCTCAGCAGCATAACTTCCATCTCAATCCTCGGGAACATTCGGTGTTGACGATATATGGAGAACATGCTCCTCACGCAGTCATCGTCTGTCAGCATTATCTTTTACGACTTCAAATAACCGGGACATGCATATTGAAGGTCTTTCACACTCCTTGTGTCTCTAGGGTTAAGACCTTGATTGATTTCATTCAGTTGTTCATTCAGATCTTTTAGCGTGACATTGACCCGGACCTTGAACAAATGAGGGTTTCTACCTTCGAAGCGTACTTGACCACTAAACAAATTGTCCATTGTTTTAGATCTACATCATAGGAAATTAAACAGTCAATGAAAAACTCATTCAAACATTTTATTAAACACTTGGAGTGCAAATTATACATAAACCCTAAAACTCATAACTACAACATAAACATGCAAACATCTAAACAATTAAGTAATATAAGTCATTTACATGTAAACATTGTATCATTTCTTGCCAAAAACAAAAAATCAAAATTTAAACAAACGCTAAAACTAAAAAAAATTGAATTTAAGAGGTAAAATCTAACATATAAACCTAAAAGGTTAATGGTGTTTGATTATGAAAACTTACTTGTTATTGAAGTGTTGTTTGATTTGAATTTGAAAGAATTTTGAATTTGGTTGATTCGAGATAGATTTTGGAGATTTTAGATGTGAAAGAGGAAATGAGTTGATGTCTGATCTTTAAAAGGACACGCAGCGTGACTTAACTCACGTTGAGTTCAGCGTGACTTAAGTCACGCGGGTTGTATTTCTGTGTGACTTAAGTGATGTTGTGTTTAACACCTGCGTGACTTAAGTTACGATGTGGGCATTTTCAGAGGTACAGTTGGGAGTGGGCAAAACATGATGGGAGAAAAGCAATTTTCTCAACTATATAGGTCAAGATCTAACATGGATTGGAGTTTACTGTGTGAAGCCCAATTATACCCGAGTCTCATCTTGTAGAGCCTTACTCGATGAAAATTGTTCACACATTTGATAGGGCTGAAAAACACATGTAAAAGACGAAAAGCTCCGGCGACAGTTAACTGTCAAATTTGTTTGGAACCAGCGGCAGTTAACTGTCGATGCGCTCTTGCTAGAAATATGGCAGAAGCTCTGTCATCCATTATTACTCTCATTTTACTAAAAAAAAAAATCAAATCTCTCTCAAAATCTCTCTAAGATCCTCGGTAGTTAACTGCCTCATGTTCGAAACAAATTCGGCAGGTAACTGCCGCCGGAACTTTTCGTCTTTTACATGTGTTTTTCAGCTCGATCAAATGTGTGAACCAACAATTTTCTTACTCAATTGTCCCATATGACCTACTTATCTTGGCCGTAAGACAATATGAATTGAAGTTGACGATGTGGAGTCTTGTGTCTCGAACGATTGGGTCCAACTAACTTGTCCTATCCACTACATATGGACAAAAACCTAATATGAATTGGAGTTGACCATATTAAACATAAGAGAATTTCTTTTTCCATTTTACTCACTTATCACAAGCCTTCTAAATCTATTATTTACCCCGTTTGATTTTATAATCCAACGCGTATTTGATAGTTTTTGGATAATAAATATGAACCGTGTTAATCTAGTTTTTTTTTGTTCAATAAACTGACATAAATTAAAATAACATAAATAAAAATGAAAAAATTTCAAGAGACTATATAAATTGGCAAGAAATCAAAATATTTTATTATTTTATCAAGAATTCATAAAACATTTACATTAACAAAACACTTATTACAACAAAACATTAGACACCTAATGCTAAATTACTAATGCAAAAAGATGGAGTGAGAAGGAGAAAATTACTTGTCATCCCTCTCGGACATCCTTAGGAGGGAGATAATGGGAATATAAGATGACGCAATGGGAGGTGACTTTGATTATTGATCACAGGTCCAGACGAATCTTTGGTGCAAATTTGTAGAGTGGACCAATACCCATTGACCATTCATATTATCATCACAAAATGACATAAACCTTTGTATGAAAAACTAACGGTGAAACATTTTCATTATAAACGACTCAAAAAAATGCAAGAAAAACAAGGAGAAAATATGAGTTGGAATGAGAAAGGATGAACAATGAGTGGGTATGTATAGGTAAAATGTAATCATAGATTGTAACAACGGTCAAAGGAAGTCTGAAACATGTGGTCAACATTGTTGACCAGTCAAAAACAACTAGAATATGCATGGAACCAATGAGATTATTTTTTATTATATAATTTTAATAGTTACTAGATTGTGTAAAAACTTGTGCTTTGGAGCAGTGGTAGAGCCACATTGAATTCAGGGTGGTCAAGTGCACACTCTCAGATTTTCCAATTAGGCTTAGTTTTATAGTTTTTTCTATTATGCACCTCCACAAAATCTATCTTTGCACCTACCTTGCACCTTATTAACTTTACCGCTACACCCTACAACTCGAGCTGAGTTTGTGACCTAAGCTTTAAATTAAAATTCCTAATCGCTATGCTATGGAGTATGCTATGATTGATCTAAATTTTATTATATGTTAGATAATAATTCAAGTTTTGGCTCATATAAATTTTTGTTTAAGAAAAAAAAGCTCATAAATTTTATCGACAATTTAGCTCATTTAACATAGATAAATATATTAAAACACACACATATACATATATTATAAAATTCAATTATATAAATAATGATTAATAATAGAAGTTAAATAGTTTACACCGTCCAGTCAAGACAACTCAATTGGTAGCTATAAGGACATTTGATTTGTTGGGACGTGAGTTTGAGTCATAAGATTTTACACTTATCCATGTCTAAGATAAGTTATTTTTGCCACTAGAATATTAGATTTTTTTTATAATAAAATTGCATCCCCTTAGCCTGGGTCCTGGCTACACCACTGCTTTGGAGGGTGTGGAACATGCATGTAGAATATTTTTATGTGGTCGACCATGCACCAACAATTTATGTGGCTTATGACACATAAAAACTTCTATAAATTTAAATGTTTGGTTTATTTGCAAACCACACCACATAACCACGAACATGTCTCCAGTAGAAGTAAACACCAAGCCAGCTACAATAGAGGGAAACTTAATTTGTTTATGGTCAACCATGTTTGATGTCATGCTGTCTGACTTGAAGGACCAGTATAACCAAATTAAAAGTCATCTCAACCACAGAGATACAAGAATAGTGGAGAGTATCAACGTCTGTCAATGGACACATATGGGCACGTCGGATTCACCCATATGAAGCTCTGGGACGACGACGGGATGAGAACCATGTTCTCTATATTTGATCAGCATACTTTGAAGGGAAAAATTGAATTAGACATTTCCTTGGTTAGGATTTTATCAAATATTTCGGGGGTGTTTAATTTGGCTCTAGACCTACGTAGAAACCAAGACTTGCAATAATATCCCAGATGAAGATTTAAGTTTCGCTGAATCATGATCTTGTGTGTGTTTTATTATGTTGTTTTACATTTGAACTATGTTGTTGAATTTATGTTGTTAAAATTGTTATGTTTAATGTATGTTGTTGATTTAGAACGTAGAACAGTCTAGGTAGGTTTTGCAATATATTATCCAAAATAATTTTGGTATATTCTTGGATTATATGATCCAAATTAGTCCAAAATATGGATTGTGGTGTTAGAAGCAATGCACGGACTGTGTGTAATGCGTTTAATGCATTTTTTTGTCATTTTAAACATTTATTTTGATTGTAGTACAGTCTAGGAATGTTTTGTGGTTATAAATAGTTTAACATAACATTTTCATTCATTCTTTACTTTTTATTCCTTCTTCGGTTTTCTTTCATAATATTCATTTGGGAGTGAGTTATGATATCATGGTTATTGTTGACCATTAATACCATTTCCAAAATTGTTGTGCATTTTTGTGTGGACATAATATGATTGTCAGCAGAGACCTTCATATCTATTATAACATAAATTCTGGAATTTAACATAATTCAACAGGAATATTTTGAAAAATAAAAAGGGTGCGCGAGAAGTTGGTAGGGTTGAAAAAAAAACTTCAAACTTAATACAGTATGATCCAAGTTTCAAACCTATTGGACAAAAAAAATAGGTGATGCTAATTTTCCAATTTCATATTAAATGTTGTTTAAGGTTTCTTTAACAAACATTAAGAAAAATATAAATAACTTAATGAATTAAATAATTTGACTTAAACGTCCTCATTAACCATGAAGTATAGTTAAATAATATGATGGAAAGACTCTTTGATTTGGTAATATATTTCATTTTAGCCTCTTAAAAAAATATATAATGAAGGAAACAAATTTATTTGATGCAAAATTGAAAATAAAATAATCTAATAAATATTAATGTGATTTATGTTTTCTCACTGAATTCACAATTAATATGAAATAGAACGACCCAATGCTAGTCCTAGGGTAAGGTCATCAATTCTTAGGATTCCAAAAATATAAAATTTTACTAAATAAAATAGTCTCATTCTTAAAACTAAAATCACTACTGTTTTGTCAAAATTTAATTCAATTGACTTTATTATCTATTGAAAATTGTAAAATGAAACAAAATAGATTACACTAATTTAATAATGAGTTTCTATTCTAGAGTCTAGAATGTCTAAAAAATAAAACTTATACATCAAAATTTAGCAATTCTACTAAAATATTATTATAGGCTTTAAAAATGCCTCATTAAGAAAATTTGCTTTAGGCATGTATCCAAATGTGTTGTCGGCAATGGGACTACCCAATAATTTAAAAAGACCACTACTCCATCGGTTTGTGAAGGAGAACAATTAATTAGAACTAAAAAATTTAATTTTAAGATCTTTCTACATTCCTAAGGCACTGGGATTTTGGATAAATGATAAAGAATTAAACATTGCAGAGCTGGATTGTGAATCTGAATTAGAAGAATGCATGATTAAACCAAGCAGCCCCAAAGATCTGTGAAATGGCTACATGATAGGTCAGTAAATTTACAGTTTAGTCTTGTTACAAGCTGCTGCTACACTGAGGATTTAGAGCCGTAAATGACAGAAGTTTTAGGACTGCAAGGCAGTTGGTAGGGTCGTTCCTTAGGGAGTGCAAAACGCTAAACCGAACTGGGCCTCCCAAAATGATGGGCCTCAAGAAAAAAATGATTGCTCAATATCCACACCCCCACTCAAAAAAGAAAAATAAAAATGTTTCATGTTTCAATTTCTAAGTAAAAAATCATGTTCTATGTTTCTATTTCTAAGTTAAAAAACAAGTCTTTAGTAAAAATAATTGCTAATTTTGATTTCGGTGACTAATAATAATTATACGAGTGTTATATTCAGTTTAAATAGAAGATTAATCTTTTAAAAAAATTGTGCGTATTTTTTATTAGGGGCCTATTTTAACTATGAGAGTCGAGCCTCCAGTTTCATAGAGACGGCCCTGGCTATGGGCTGCTTCATTCCCATCAAAGCTGAATATTTTTGGGAGGGTTCCAACTTATAATCAATTGTTTTTCATTTGTCCAAATTCTTTAGCAATATGGCCCTCCATTTATAAGAGATTGGATTGAATGGTGTGTAGTATTTTGTTACATAAAAACGACATTTTATTCAATGGGAAGGTAACAAGCTTGTTGGAGATGTTAGATAACATAAAAAGGAGTCTTGTTCTTGGTTTATTTATAGTAAAGGTAGAAATTTATATTTTTTTCTTCTTATATTGGTGGAATATATAGTCATCAATTTTCTCTTCAAAATATTTTGGGAATCATCATTTCTAATGAATTTTGATTTTGAGTACCTCTTGTACTCACTTTAATTCATTTTGCTTATATAAAAAAGAAGCAATTCATTCTTGTGACCCCAGTTAAATATAAAAGAAACCATACGATCTTGATTTTCAGAAGAATTTATGATATTAAGATTCTTCAATCTCTCCTCTCCCACCACTCATTATACCATAAACTAACAACTTGTAAGGCTAAAAAGTACTAATACAAGTGCATAACATTAATATGCATAAGACAAAGTCTTAGTACAGTATATTACTTAATTAGAGACAATAGTATGACACATCAAAGCCCTACACAATAAAACAAATACACTTCTTTAGTAGGGAGAGACACCTACATTTGCTTGTGTGAAAAACCCATCTTTCATAAGCACGTCCTCTGAATCCTACACAATGAAAGAATTTTAGGTATTAGAAACCCTAGAAATAAGAGTTATGCTTTTTCATTTAATGTGCTGCCAAAAGAAAAAAAAATGAAAAAAAAGTTAATAGTGTAGCTAGCTAGGGTTTTCAAAGTACCTGACGAACATTAGCTTTCTTCACGGGTTGATGATCAGGCATAAGTCCGAAATGAATGTGTGGAAAGTGGGCCCACTGAAAGAAAATAAAGGACCCCACAAATGAGAAAAGTCTAAACTTTAATACACCGATGCAATAAAAATGTGTACTTCTTGATTAAACCCAATAAAAATTTAAAATTATATAAGTTAGTAAAAATTGAAAATAATCTAAAATGGGAAAATGTTCCTAAGAGAGTAAGATTCAGAATTTCATTGGATCTCACATTCTTTGCAGCTGCACTAAAAGCCTCTCTGTGGCTTATATCAGGATTCCCAGCTTTGATACGTTGGATCTCATCCCTGAAAATCAAATCATATTTTGTCAAGGTCATTTATAATCATATACAACAACAAAAAATATTATCTAGCAAAAGCCACCACTAAAGTTAAATGAATTATCAACACAAATCTGAAACTAAGAAAAATAAATTCGTAAGTGGTTCCGTAATTAAAAAATGTTTAGTCTAATAATATGAACTTTAAAAAATGTTCAAAGGTTATCCATACCATTTTTAGTAAAAAATAATAATTTATAATAAAGAAAATAAGAACCAATATAATATTTTATCATGACACAACTGATATACCAAAACTTATATAACTAGATAAGATTAAATGTTTATGTAATAATATTTCACCAATAAAAAAAGGAAATTTTTATGTAAAAATATGACCTGTAATGTTTATTGAGAAATATGCTGTACTATTGAAAAATATGACCTAATAATATGAACTTTTAAAAAATGTTTAAAGGTGATCCATACAATTTTTAGTAAAAAAAATAAATTTTATAATAATAAAAAATAAGAACTAATATCATATTTTATGCAAACACAATCGATATACTAAAACTTATATAACTAGATATGATTAAATGTTTATGTAAAAATATTTCTCAGAAAAAATAAAAATGTTTATGTAAAAATATGACAAGTAATATTTATATATAAATATGTTGTACTCCTTTGTCCAAAAAAAATGACGTACTCTTGATAAATTCTTTAAATACTAAGATATCTTTTTTTTTTTGGTGGCCGAAGTTTGAACCCCAGACCTTACATATATTATGCATTGCCCCTACTAACTGAACTACACTCACGAGGACACATATTAGGTATACAAGTTATTTTCTGAGTTACTAGAAAACAATGAATTAATACCATAAATAACTTAAAATGAATGTTATTAAACTTACTTGATGAAGCGGTTGTAGGCAGATGGAACTCTCTGTCTCTTCTCCGGAGCTGGACAAGCAAACACACGGACATTGCTCAGGCAAACAGACAGGAACATTAAATAAACATTGCCTAATCAGAACTCTCTTCTTTCTCTCTCTATCAACCATTTTTCTCTCTCTATATTTCTATCATTACCTCATCATTATAAGTTTTCTCTAACAATCACTCTCCAATGGATTCAGCTCTATTTTTCCGGGGGAAGACTTCTGTCTCACTCAATGTTTGCATGCAAGGAGACATGCATAGACACATAGAGTAAAAAAAATGAAGACCTAAAAAAATTTAAATAGATTTTTTCATTTTTTTTTCCTTATGTGAATATTTTGAAGTAAAAAAAAATATGATCTTCATTTTTTAGCCCTAGATTTGGTATAGGGTTTCTCCAATTTTTTTCATAAACAAAATATTGGAAATCAGGGTTTCTCCAATTTGAAAATAATATTGGACTATAATTATTATATTTTAATTAATTTGGAACTTTAATAAGAACTTTACATTAATTCATGTAAGATGAAAAAAGCAATGCATGAGATAAATGTGCTAAAGATTGCTCTTTCTTTGCCACTTTGAAGTACATTCAAGAAACATAAAACACTGTTTCATATTTTGAAGTGAGTTTTGATAGGGATGGAACCTTTTTTTCCTTCTCTTTTTTGCTTTTCTTCATTAATTGGTCGAATAGCACAACTATGAACTCAAAAGAAGTGTAAAATGTACATAAGGGTTTCAGGTTGTTTTCTTTTGCTTTTCCTACCTTTCCCATGATGGCATCAAAAGAATCTTAAAAAAAATTAAATTAAAACTAAAATTAAAAACATATAGCATACATGAGAAATGGTGAAGAAGGTCTTTGTGTTATTGTAATTAGAAAAACTAGAACAAAATCATCATTTAAAAATCATGAGAATTTTTCAACACAAAGTGAAATGTTAAGAGAGTTAGATATATAATTTCTCACGTCTATTAGCAGGTGGAGGTTTAGGGATTTCTTCATGATGCCCTCCTCTCATTGTGTTCATCATCAAATCATTTGGATTTGGAAGCTGATTCATCATCATGTTTGTTGAAGGTACATTTCGAATCTCCTCCTGAATAATAATTAATTAAACCAAATTTCTCATAATCAACAAACCCTTCCCAATTCCAACTCAAAAGATAGTTGTATACCTAATTTCCAAAATACAAAACAACCATAGGCACAACAAAAATTAACATTGTACTCTATGAAAAAACCTAGATAACTTTATAAATTGATACAAAATTTGTGAAGCCAAATAATCCATTATTAAAATACAAGTATTCAAGCATAACATCATAAATATATAGTTTTCTTGGTGAGCTGAAACATTTTTAAGAAGAGGTCCAAAATTCAAACTCGGAAAACTAAGATAAACATTTGCTTATATAAAAATCACACAAACACGCTCGCGAGCGCGCACACACATACCATAAGAGTTTGAGGGTTGAAGTAAGTGTGTCCAAGATGAAGCTGATTAGGAGCAGGAAGGAGCAAAGCACGCATGTTAACTGAGAGAAGGTTGGTGCAATGACCGCATCTTACTGTCACAGTCTTGAACAAGCTTGTGCAAGGAACACTCACCTAAGAAAAACAAAACAAAAAAGAAGCTATAATGAGTATCTTAATTCTTAATTAAAAGGGTCATAAAAAGACATGTTTATAAAGAGAATGTGTGATGAGATAAGATAATACCGCGAGAACAGTGTCACAGAAATTGCAATGGACATAACAAAGCTGGTCCGAAGGAGAGAGTTGTTGCTGTTGTTGCTGGTCCGGTGAAAAGGAAGTGGATGATGAAGAGGACATGTTTTTTCTTTCTTTCTCTTTTTGTTGATTCTTTACTTTCTCCTTTTCTGAATTCTTGATTTTTTGATTTGATTGATGGGATTGACTGATCAGTGAAGTTTCTTGGGTGTGTGATATGATAGATAGATAGATAAATACTTCCTATGGATCTGATCCTCTTGATTGTTGAGTTACTGTTTAGGAAGGGGAGATAAATATGAAAGAAAGGGAAATGAGAGACAGATTGATGCTACTTAAGTATTAAAGGATTGAATTGACCTGGAAAGTCTTTTCCTTCTTTCTCCCTTTGTTATTTTATTTATTATTTTGATAGACAAGAAATATTATTAAGAGTGTTATGAACATTCTCTTTCTAACATTGTTTCTAACATGTATTTTTTTTTATAGAGCGAAGCTTATGTAGATCATATACTTAAAACATGGTGGTGAAACTTACATGATTATCGCTCAATAAAAGGATGAATGCTAGAGAAAATGTTCAACCTTATAGAGCTTTCAAACATCCTAAAGGATATGAACACGTGTCAAAATAATGATAGTCCAAATTTTTACCTTCTTTACTTATAAACCAACCCTAAGAGAGCATCTTAATTTGTGCTAAAATAAAGTATTTGAACACCTATCAGAATAATGATAGTTCAAATTTCTACAATATATTTTTTTTTACAGGCAAAAAAAGAGAGAACATGGCGCAAGCTGGGAATAGTACAATAAGCAAAACTCCCCTAAACTAGAGAGATGCCACCACCAACAAAGAAACAAAATCTACACAAAGAATGGGGGAAGCAACAAAAGCAACAACCAACGAATTGGCAACGCAAACAACACCAAACGAACAATGACACGGAGAGAAGCAGAGATTGAACTCGCACTAACAAAAAAGGTCAGCGATTTTGGAACACTCAAACCCCCAACACAGGTCGAATATATCTCTGACACCCAAACATGACACTATTGGCTCTAACAAATAATTGGTTCTACTACCCACTTAAAGATGGACCTAGGATGACTAGGGTATCTATCGAAAAACCATTTCCACGAGAGAAATTGAATCTTATCCACTTGAAGCTTAATCTCAACTGACTTGCCGCAAAAATATTATTGTTACGGGCCTTCCAAAGGGTCCACACACTCGAATGTCAGACCAATATATTATAGTTTTTTTTAGGGGTTTAGGTGTGAGTAGAGAGAGATAGGAGTTTGGATCTCGTTTTGATGACCATTCTCGAGGGAGTTAATGATTTGGCACAAGTTTGGTTTATGTTGTTGTGAGGAGGTTAGGTTGTATATTTGGTGTTGGTGGTTAGTTTTTTGTATTGGTTTTTGGTGGCACCCCTCAATTGGGGTGGTGTCTTTATAAGTGTTTTTGTTGTCCGAGGTGAATGGGTTTTCTTTTGGGTCTTCCACCTATATATGTAACCCTTTGTTTGTTATTTTTATGTCAAGGCGGTCTCTGCTCATCTTGTGCAAGGACTTGGTTATTACTATCTAAGAGGTTGGGATCTGGGAATAATAGGCTTGTTAGTTTGGGAGGGGGGTTTTGTGTTAATTAACTTAGTGATAAATTTGATTCCCATCTTTTACCTTTTATTTCTAAAATTACCTGTTAAGTTTGGAAGAGGATTGTCGGGCTTCAGGGACATCTCCTTTGAGGAGAATGGAAGGGGAGCTAATAAGATTCCTTAGGTCGTTGGACACATGTATGTAGGCCTAAAACGAAGGAAGGTTGGGGAATAAGAGACTTATCTTTAGTTAACCACGCTATATTAGGTAAGTGGTGGCGAAGACTCTTATCCGGTGGTGCAAGTTTGTGCAAGGATATCTTTTGTGCGCTGTATAGGGTTAACCATGTAGTGTCCATGTGTGGGTCATATGGGGTTTTGGCGAACACCTCTGCTTGGTTAAAAGAGGGTTTTGTTCTTCATCCTGGTGTCAAGGGTTCTACAGAATTTTTTTCAGCGGATGTGTTTTGAATTTTGAGAGATGGGGCCTCTACCTCCTTTTGGTAAGATACGTGGTTGGGAGATGTTCACTTGATAGAGTGGTTCCCGAGGCTTTTTTTGGTGCCATCCCAACAATCCTCCTATGTTAAGTCAATTGGCTCAATGGTTGATGGTAGATGGGTGTGGGAAGTGAGGTATAGGCAGGGGGTTTTTCGTTTCACCTGCGTACGAGTACCTTTCAGAGATTCTTTTATGAGTGTGTGGTAGAGTGGTCGTTTTGTCTAGTATCCTATCATTAGTCGAGAAGAGTTTGGTTTCATCCAAAGTTCAATCGGTCTCTTATCAATTTCTCCTCGATAGGATTCCAACTAGGGTGAACCTTTTGCGGTGTAAAGTCCTTAAAAATCTGGTATAAATTTGGTGCCCTTTGTCTGGGGAGGAGCTAGAATATGTTAACCACCTTTGTGTTACCTGTAGGACCACGTCTAGGATTTGGTACTTGATTTTACGATGTTTAGCTTGGGAGTTTATTCTTCTGAGGGCGGTTAGATGTCTTTTTTAGAGTTATTTTGTGGTGTTTGGTAGAGTGAATTTTAGGAAATGTTTTTTGTTAATCTTGCATTAATCTGTAGTGATGTCTATCTGGTCTCCTCATAATCATGTAGTGTTTTTGACAGGACATTAGATATCAAGCAATTGGTTGATAAAATTCAACATATTTCTTAGTAGTTGTTTTTTGAGAGGCATCCTGGTCATCTTTATGCTCACTATGAGTGGGTGGCTGAGCCAATTCTCTGTTAGTTATGATAGTGGTTGTCTATGGGATTTGCTAATTGGGTGCTTGATGAGTCAATAATGAGTCGATAATTAGTTATTTTAATATAATATTTGAGATTACTTTATTTAGATTAAATATGTTTTTATTTCCTTTTAGAGCTATTTTACTTCAATTGCAAGTTATTTTATTTCAGGAACAAATATTCAAAAGATTGAGTCTTGAAGCAAAAGAAAGGAGAATTGGAGCTGATTTGTGCCAAAAATAAGAAGATCTTATACAAAAATATCTTGTGCAAAGAAATTGAAGATGTTGTACCAAAATATAGCATAGGCGCGCCCCATATTACCCTTTTGCTGCTTTTGCTTCTTCGACAAGCTACCTATTTTAGTATATCTGACCTAGAGCCCATGGTTTCTTGTGCAACACTTTAGTGATTTAATTCTTGGGGCTCAAGTCAATGTTATACTATAAATAGAGCAGCCATCTAGTTTGTAAAACCATCTTTTGTTCTTGGAATTCAATAGTGGCAATTGTTTTCTTTAATAAAAGTTCTTCTTTTATTTTCTTGTTATTTTATTTATGTTCTTTTTCTTCTCTTCTATGTCTACAATGAACATGAGTCAGTAGACTCTTCTTGTCTTGGGATTGTTGGATGAGTCTAATGACCTAATCCTAATCAAACCAAGCCTCGAACCCTAATTTTATATAAATCTACTTTCTAATCTAATTTCACTGTTTTTATAATGAATTAACAAATACCATACTCATAAAGCAACAGCGGAGGGTTAGTATTTGTTAACTCATCATCACAAATATCAAAACGAAGCATCGAAAGAAGAAGTTTTGATATTGGAACACGTGAAATTAAATAAGGATTGTGAAACATGAGAATAGCCTAGCAAACCTTGAGACAAATAATGTTTCATTCTTCAAGGATTCTAATAGCAATCAACCATGAGAATAGGCGTGGTTGCTAGAGGAACACACTCACTGAAACCGAAAGGAGATGTGATAGGCTTAAGAGAAACTTGTCTTTAGAAAGTATGTCCAATATAAAGTTTAGGTGTAGGGTTTGGTTTGTGAAGGGTTTGTCACTAAGATGAACCAATAATCCCAATGCGTTTTTTATTATTCTTTTTTCAACCGTTAAAAATCCAATCTTTACAACTGAACTTTCTTCTAATTATCAATAAAAGCTAATTAAATTGAACAACTCCCTGTTGGAACGATACTCTCTTTTTACTATTTCGGTAGAACCGTACATTTGCGGTTTTACTCATCTGTTCTTTTGAGAAGGGTATGGGGTTTGTTTCCTTAATTTACGTGTCGTTTTTTCTTGTGGTAGTTGGCCTAATTCATCTCGACTTAGGGCTAGCCATCTAGTATAGAGGGGGATTTCAATTTTCTTTTCTAGATGGAGTTTGTCTCCTTTTCTTGGTTTTTGTGGTGTGGTGGGTGTTGGGTGTTTTTTCTATTGTTGTTGTGTTTGGAGTGGCGGTCTTTTGTTTTTTTAGGGTGTTCTAGGGCGCCACTGGTGCGCTGATCCCTTTGCATTTTTTTTTCCCGATTGTTGCTATTAAAAAAAGATAAATATTTACCAATACAATAATAAATTATAATTAAGGGAGTTATAATGCTTAAGAAGTAAACAAAATGTGATATTGTAGCATAATATAAAGAAATTTTGTAGATGACCTAAACCTTAATCTCATTGGTCCTCAATGAAACTGACCAATTAACATATAAGGTGTTTTAATCTATCATTTATTTATGATTTCCTCATACCTATTTGTTTAATATAATCTACTTCTTTTATTAGTTCTCATCTTCCAAATGTAATTCATACTTTTACTTCTTAATGTTAGTTTTTATTATAATACATATTATATTTGTTATTGATTTTCTTTTAAAAAAATATATGGTGATGCTATTTAATCTATAAAATATTATTTTACATAACATAAATATATAATAAGTTTTATTTGTGAAAAAACCAATGAAAGAATTTGATGATGGAATCATTCTAATTAACTGAACAAAATCACATTCCATTTTAATATATAGATCAAATAACTTTTTAACTTAAAAACCAACCCAAACCAACAACACTCCCTAATTAATAGCCTATAGTACATGCATCTACTTACTATAATAAGTGTATCATTAGACTTTATGAAAAAATGAAGTGTCATAATCAAGTTACATCAATCAACCGGGGTCCGAGAAAACATTTTCTTACAACATAACTAATTCTATAAATATTGATGTGATTGTTTATTTCTAACAAAGTAATTGTTTTGACCTCCAAAGTTCATCTCACTTTTGTCCTCCAAATTAGTTCATTTCACTTGACTCAGTATATCATATCTTGCCAAGATAGAACTACATTCATTTGAAAATTATTGCTGTGAATTTTTTAACTTTGTCAAAGATATAGGAATAAGAAAAATACTACTAAAAAGAAAACCTATACCTAGCTAGAAATGAATGGTCGGCATTCCCAATGGATATGTTTGTGTAATAGAGAGAGATGGAGAGAGAGTAAGAGAGAGAGCAGAGGCGGCAGAGGTGGGGGAACGTAGAGAGAAAGGGACGTGTGCATGGGAGTGATTAGCTTTGCCTCATTCACCTGTTGTTTTCAAAGTTAAGAAGGTTTACAGAGTGTCCTCGATTTTCTACAATTCCATTTCATAATAACAAATATTCATATTTACTACTATAGCTTTATAATAATATTAATAATGCATGTTGTTCAAGAGTTCCACTAAATAATGATTTGAATATGTGTTTATAAGTTAGAGTATTTCTTACACTAACAGTTGGTTTTGTGGGGTTGTATTGAACCCCAGTATCTATCAACATGCTATAAGAACCTCCTTTAAGATTCATTAGGTCAACTGCTATCAAAACCTCCTTTAGGATCCATTAGGTCAACTGCTATCAAGTTTTTGCTAACGGAGACATCCATCATTTATGTCTACGAACCAAGCCAAATAATGTTGGTTGTGAAAGGGTGTTAAAGAGTTCCACATCAGATAAATGATGTCCTGAATATGTGTCGATAAGTAAGGCAATTTTTACATCAAAAGCCGATTTTATTGGGTTGTGTTAGTTTCAATATCTATCGGCACATGTGTCTACCAAATCAAATCTTTGTTCTTTGTTAAAAAAATAAATATAACTCTTTGCTCATCTTGTGTTTAAAATGAAACTAGGCGGGCCAGTACTACAATCAAGATGTTATGTTTAGAGCCATCTTGTTTTCTAACCCTTTCTGAGTTCAATACCACTGACCCACCATACTTCTGTCATCAATTTTTTTCTCTTTTCCTTTTCCTTTTTTTAATATTTTTTTTCTTACAGTAATCAATTGAATCATGCATACAGTAACAGTACTACCTGATCATCTTTATTTTGAATTATTACTGTTCATTTTGATTCTTTTATTTGTATTTTTCTATGGATCCAATCCTAGCATTTTCTTATCTTTGTCTATGAACTAGCTAACATATAACTTGTTAGCATTTGAGGGGGTATCAAACGGGAATCTAGTGGAAGAGGGGAGAAAAATCCGGTAGACAATGATTGAGAAATGATTTTTTTTTCCTTTCATTTCTATTTCTATTAAGTTAAATTCTAAAAATGTAGCATTGATCCTTTAAATAAAATGTAGCGCTACAAGAATATAACGTAACTAGCTTGGAAACTCGTGCTAAGCACGGACAAGAATTACGACTATTATTATTTTATATAAAATCTAATTAAACGGCAAATTCATTATTTTATACACAATATATCAATAAAACGCATCGTTATCGTATTTTAGATTGCATATTTTATACAAATATCGACGTATATAGTTATTTGGTTTTCTGTATTGTAAAACGGTAATGATTTAACAGATTTAACGTCGAAATATTAGTATTTAATGCCGGAATATTTTACACGGATGACTAAAATTAATCACACAGACATGAGTCTTGTTTTTTTTTTTTTGGATTTTTTAAATA